>Ga0209918_1000028_pt1 | contig 133947 bp, 118 predicted proteins | sample SalPonD_shore_MG_FD_185712 | JGI IMG/M metagenome (GOLD analysis project Ga0209918, IMG submission 185712) | Salt pond soil microbial communities from South San Francisco under conditions of wetland restoration - Salt Pond MetaG... | ecosystem: Environmental > Aquatic > Marine > Intertidal...
GGGCGCCGACCGGCTCCGGGTCGGGGCGTTCGAGGCGGCCGGGAAGGGGACGCTCTTCCTGGACGAGGTGGGCGAGCTCCCCGCGGCCACCCAGGCCAAGCTCCTGCGCGTCCTGGAGCAGCGGGAGCTGACCCGCGTGGGCGGGACGCGCCCGGTGGAGGTCGAGTGCCGGGTCGTCGCGGCCACCCACCGGGACCTCGACGCCGACGTGGCCGAGGGCCGCTTCCGCGAGGACCTCTACTACCGCCTGGCCGTGCACGTAGCGCGCGTGCCCCCCCTCCGCGAGCGGCTCTCCGACGTCCCCCTCCTGGCCGAGCACTTCCTGGCCGCCACGTGCCGGAGCTTCGGGATCGCGCCCCGGGAGCTCGCCCCCGCGGCCGTCGAGCTCCTCGCCTCGTACGAGTGGAGGCGGAACAACGTGCGCGAGCTGAGGAACGTGGTCGAGCGCATGGTGATCGCGGGCGACGGGCCGGTGCTCGGCGCCGCGGACGTGCCCGCCGAGGTCCGGGACGAGGCCGGACGCGGCGCGGGCGGGCTCCTGCCCGAGGAGCGGGAGGGGCTCGGCTACCGGGCGCTCAAGGAGGAGGCGGAGCGCCGCATCGTCCTCGACGCGCTCCGGCGCCACGACGGCCACGTCACCGAGACCGCGCGGGCCCTGGGCCTGGCCGACCACTCGAGCCTCCTCAAGATCCTGCGCCGGCTGGGCATCGAGCGCGGCTGACGGCCGCGCGGCCATCTCCCGGCCCGCCACCCGCGAGGCCCTGACGTGTCCAGATGGACACATCGGGCCCCCGCGGGGCGTGTCCGGACGGACACATCGGCCGCGGTGTCCGCCCGGTCCCGAGCGCACCCACTCGCCTGTCACATCACGACATAGGTACGCACAAAGCCGCGCGCCGGCCGTCCGGCGGCACGCTTGCCCTTTCTCCTCCCCGGTCGCAGCGAACGCAAACCGCGCCTCGGGGCGCACGACGAGGAGGAAGCCATGCGGAACACACGGAGCCGGCAGGAAGCGGCGAGCGCGGCGGGGGCCGCGGCGAGGGAGCTGAGGAAGGGCCGGACCTGGCACGGCACCGGCTCGTGGATCGGCCGGGCCGGGGCCGCGCTCACGGCGGCGCTCGTCCTGGCCGGGGCCGCCGCCTGCGGCGGGGACCGGGGGCCGGACCGGGCCGCGCCCGGCGAGACGGCGGCCGGCGGTCCCGAGGCCGCGCCTACGGTCGGAAGGACCACGCCCGAGGGCGGGACCGGGTCGGCGCGGGCGGCGGCGACGCCGGCCGAGGCGTCGGCGGGCCCCGACTCCGGGACGCGGGGCGCGGAGCCGACCCCCGAGGTCACGGGTCCGGTGGACTGGGAGAGCGCGTCGGGCGCCTTCCGGGACGGACGCTACGACGAGGCGGTGAGCCTGTTCCGGGCCTACGCCTCGCAGAAGCCCGACAACCCGTGGGGGCACTACATGCTCGGCCTGTCCGCGTGGAAGGCGCGCCGGCCGCAGCTGGCCGAGGAGGGGTTCCGGGCGGCGCTGGACCGGGATCCGAACCACGTGAAGAGCCTCGTGAACCTGTCGCGCCTTCTCCTCGACCAGGACCGGACGGAGGATGCCGGGTCCACCATCGAGCATGCGCTGGAGGTGGTCCCCGACGATCCGGTCGTCCTGCGCGTGGCGGGGAACGTGCGGACGGCGCAGGGCCGGCTCGAGGAGGCCGAGGACCTGTACCGCGCCTCGGCGGTCCGGGACCCGGAGCAGGCGTGGAGCCTGAACGATCTCGGCCTCGTCCTCGTGCGGCTCGGCCGCTACGACGAGGCGCTGGCGCCGCTGGCGCGGGCGGTGACGCTCGAGCCCGGGGAGCCGGCGTTCCAGAACAACCTGGGTCTCGCGCTGGAGCGGACGGGGCACCCCGACCAGGCGGCCGGGGCGTACCGGAGGGCGCTCGAGTCGGAGCCCGACTACAGGAAGGCGCAGGTCAGCCTGGAGCGCGTACGGGACCGGGAGCCGGAGCCGGGGACGACGCCCGTCGACCTGGCCTCGCTGGCCGAGACCTTCACGGTCGCCTCCCGCGTGCCGGTGCCTCCCGACAGCACCGGTCTCTGAGGCCGCGGCGTCCGCGCGGGCGGCCGCTCCCCGGCCGAACGGAGGACGCCCGTCCCACCGCGCGGAGGACCGCCCGACGGGCGTGGGCGTGCGCCGGCTCGACCACGGGCCGGCGCACGGCTATGCTGGGGGCCATGTGCGGCCGCTTCACGCTACGGCATTCCGAGTCGGAGGTCTCCGAGGCCTTCGACGCCGCGAGCCCCGGGCTCGGGCTCGTGCCCCGCTTCAACATCGCCCCGACCCAGGACATCGGCGTCGTGCGTCCCGCCTCCGGGGGCGGGGGCGGCCGCGAGCTGGCCAGCGTCCGCTGGGGGCTCCTGCCCGGGTGGGTGGACGACCCCGGGGACTTCCCGACCCTCATCAACGCGCGGGCGGAGTCGGCCCGCACCAAGCCGTCCTTTCGGGGCGCGTTCGCCACGCGGCGCTGCCTGGTCCCGGCGGACGGCTTCTACGAGTGGAAGAAGACCGGCTCGGGGAAGCAGCCCTGGTTCGTCCGCCGGGAGGAGGACCGCCTGTTCGCCTTCGCCGGCCTGTGGGAGCGCTGGGAGCGGGAGGAGCGCCGGGTGGACTCGGCCACGATCCTCACCACCTCGCCCGGCGAGCTCCTCTCCGAGCTCCACGACCGGATGCCGGTCATCCTCCCCGAGGAGCGGTGGTCGGCGTGGCTGGACCCGGAGCTTCCGGCCGGCCAGGCCGAGGACCTCCTGGCCGCGCACGAGCCGGCGGACCTCGAGTCCTACCCGGTGAGCCGCCACGTGAACAGCCCCCGGAACGACGATCCCGCCTGCGTGGAGCCCGCGGCCGACCGACCCGGGGCCGGTAGCGGGTGATCCACTCCCCGCTGGCGCTGGCGGCCGTGATCGCGCTGGTCACGGCGCTCGCCTTCTGGCTCGACCGCCACGTCCCCGTCCTGTCGCGGGTGGGCGCATCGCTCATGGTCATCGTGTTCGGGGCGCTCCTCGCGAACTTCGGGATCGTGGCTCCGAGCGCGCCCATCTACGACACCATCGCGGGCCCGGTCACCTCCCTGGCCATCGCCTGGCTCCTCCTGGGCGTCCACGTCCGCGACCTGAAGGAGGCGGGGCCCCGCATGCTGGGGGCGTTCGGCCTGGCCGTGCTCGGGACGATCGTGGGCGTGGCGATCGGAACCGCCACGTTCCGGAGCGTGTTCGGCGACCAGACGTGGCAGCTGGCGGGCGCGTTCACGGGGACCTACACCGGCGGCTCGCTCAACTTCGTCGCGGTGGGGCGCGGGCTCGGGATGCCCGACACGCTGTTCGCCGGGGCCACGGCCGCCGACGCGCTCACGACCGGGATCTGGATGGCCGCCTGCCTCCTCCTGCCCATCTGGCTGGCCCGGCTCTACCCGTTCGTGATCCCGGGGCTCGAGCGTCCGGCGGAGGCCGCGGCGGGCGGAGCGGCGGGCGCCGCCGCAGGTCAGGCGCGACCGGCTCCCGAGGCCGCGGGGAGCGCGGAGGATGCCCCGATCCCCGCCGCCGGCGTGGCGGACGAGGACCACCCCTTCTTCTCGTCGGCGCCCATCTCGGCCCTCGGCCTCGCCGAGCTCATGGCGGCGGGCCTCGTCCTCCTCGTCCTCTCGCACCTGGCCGGTCGGATCGTGCCCGCGGTGCCGGACGTGCTGTGGCTCACGACCTTTGCGCTCCTGGCCGGGCACTTCGGTCCCCTCTCGCGGCTCGAGGGGACCATGCAGCTCGGCAACTACACGCTCCACCTCTTCTTCGCGGTGATCGGCATCTACTCGCAGATCGGCCAGATCCTGGCGGTGGGCGTGGCCGTGTTCCTGTTCACGCTCCTGGTCGTGGGCGTCCACGGGGTGATCGTGTTCGGGCTCGGGCGCCTGTTCCGGATCGACGTGGGGAGCCTGGCGGTCGCCTCGCAGGCCGCGGTCGGCGGACCGACGAGCGCGCTGGCCGTGGCGGTCTCGCGCGAGTGGCCGGCCCTCGTGCTCCCGGGCATCGTGGTGGGGCTCCTGGGGTACGCCGTCGGCAACTACCTGGGCTTCGGCGTCGCCTGGCTCCTCCACGGCGTGCTGGGATGACGTGACTCCCGGCCCTCCCGGACCGTCGATCCCACGGCCCGGACCTTGAAGGCGTCCGGCGAATAACAAGCTGACGGTGACGGCCGGCGGGGCGCCGGCCGGGACGCGGACCGCAAACGGGAGGAAGCGCCAGTGAGTGCCGACACGTCCAGGGAAGAGAAGAGCCGCTCCGCCAGGCCGCGACGCCGGACCGCCGGCGGGACGTGGACGCGCGCCGGGAGCCTCGCGATCGTCGCGGCGGCCGCAGCACTCCTCCTCGGACCCGGGCTCGTGAAGGCCCAGGACAGCGCCGCCACGAAGCAGGCCGGGCCGGACCACGACGTGCTCCGCGTCCTCATGAGCAAGGAGTTCGCGGGGAAGCTGGACAGCATCCCCGGCTCCCTGACGTGGGACGACGTCCGGAAGGGCATCGCGGTGGAGTACGACGCGACCCAGGCCACCGTGAAGGAGGGCGACAAGGCCAGGCTGGTCGTCTACAGCGCCCTCGTGAAGGACGGCGACCTGTCCATGGAGCACACCTCCGACTCCTTCGAGGTGAGCCCCGGCGGGACGAAGGTCCAGCCGGACGACTTCTTCGGGGACGACTCGATGCTCCCCGACGGCTGGACGCTGAAAGGGACCTTCCTCCTGGGCGAGGTGACCGTGCCCTCCGACAAGCTCATGTCGGACGACATCCGCGGGGTCCTGGGCGACCTGTCGGGCGGCTCGCCCCTGCTGTTCATGGAGGCCGTCCCGGCCGACTCGGCCGTGCGCTCCGGCATCAAGGTCGCGCCCCTCATCCTCACCTTCCAGAAGGGAAGCCCCTCCGGGCAGGGCGGCTGACGCCGGCGGACCCGGAGGTCACGGCGCCCAGGGGGTGAAGGCCTCCGTCCACGTGCCCGGCACGGCGACGGGCACGGCCACCGTCCGTCCGGCCCGGGCCGCGGCGCACGCGTCGTAGCGGAACACCGCCGGCCCCGCCCCGATGCGGGAGGGGCCGGCGCTCCCCCCGGCGGCCAACCCGGCCATCACGGCGCCCGAGACCGACACGGCGCCGTCCGTCACGAGCCGCCCCCCCACCAGCAGGGTCCCGTCCCAGCGGAAGCCGTCCCGCAGGGCGAGGTCGCCCCGCACGACCACGAGGCCGCGGCCCGAGCGGCTCGCGTCGAGAGTGAGCGTCACGACGTCGGCCAGGATGGCCGGCCACCCGCCGTCGTCGGTCGGCCAGGCGCCGCCGGGGAGCCGGACGTCGAAGGCCTCGGGGTACGCCAGGAGGTCCGGCCAGTCGAGGCCGGCGGCGGCCAGGAGGGTGGCCGGATCGATCCCCAGGGTGTCGGGACGGCCTGCGGCCAGCAGGGGACCGGCCGCCGCCTGCCGGTAGCCGCCCGGAGGCGTGGCGGCTCCGGCCACCTCCCCGGGCCCGAGGCCGGCGCACGCGGAGTCGGAGCTCCCCGGGTCCCGGCCGTCGAGGCTGGCGTCCGCCCCTTCGACCTCGAGGCCCCCCGCCGCCGCGAGGGCCGCGGCGGGCCGGGCCGGCACCGGCCGGAAGAGGACGAGGCGGGAGAGCGTGCGCCGGGCGACCGCGCGGCCCGAGCCGAACTCGCCCCGCACGGAGACGCTCCACACGTCCCGGTCCGGCCCGAGCGCGAGGAGCCGCCGGGCCTCGAGCCGCGTCGACGTCCGCGCTCGCGGCGTGTCCTCGAGGACGATCCCGGCGGCCGGGGGAACGCCCCGCTGGCGGTCCAGGAACGTGGCCATGCGGGCCTCGGCGGCCAGGAACGCCCTGACGCTCCCGGCGTGGGAGCGCGAGGCGGAGGCCTCGGTGCCCGCCAGGAACAGGCCCCCCGCCGCGACCGCCGACAGGCCGAGGAGGACGAGCAGGGCGGCGACGAGAGCGAAGCCGCCGGGGCGCGCCCGGGCGGGGTCGCGCGGGGATCGGGAAGGGCGAGCGGGCCGGGCGGTCATGGGGTCCTCCGGGCCGTGGCGTCCGGGACGGCGCCGGACGGCGCGGCTGCGGACGTCCGGCGGGGATCGGCCCCACGGACGCCCGCGCCCTCATCCCGCTCTCAAGGTCCCCCGACCTCCCTCAGTCCTCGCCGGTCGGTCGCTCCTCGTGCGGCCGGTACATGATGACCCGCGCCCTCTCGAGGGTGATGAGACCGCCCTCGATCATCCCGTCCAGCTCGGGCAGCACCGCCGAGATCCTCTCCTCCGTGTCCACGACCTCGACGACGATCGGGAGGTCGAGCGAGAGCCGGAGGATCTTCTCGGTGTGGAGCCGGGCGTGGGCGCCGAAGCCGGCGATGCCCCGGAGCACGGTCGCCCCCGCGAACCCGCGCTCCCGGAAGAGCTCGACCAGCGCCTCGTACAGCGGCCGGCCCTCGTGGCGGTCCGATTCTCCGATGAAGATGCGCATGAGCGTGCGCTCGCCCTCGAAGCCCCGCTCCATGCTCAGCCTCCCTGCCGGAGGATCGTGGCGGCCAGGCCCAGGCCCAGGAGGGTGCCGACCAGGGCCACGGCCACGCTCCCGGCGGCGTACAGCGCGCCCGGGACCCACTCGCCGTCCCTGAGGAGCGCCATCGTCTCGTAGCTGAACGTGCTGAAGGTCGTGAACGCCCCCAGGAAGCCGATGACGATGAAGCCCCGGACCGACGGCCCGGACGCCAGGCCCTGGAGGAGTCGCGCCATGAAGCCCAGCAGGAACGCCCCGGTCACGTTGACGGTCAAGGTCCCCCACGGGAATCCTCCGCCGGCCCAGCCGTGGACCCATCCGGCCAGTCCGTAGCGGGCGAGGGCGCCCAGCGCGCCCCCGGCAGCGATGTAGAGGTAGAGCATCGACACGACAGAGCTCCGGTCCGAAACGTGAAAAAACCTCCCGGCCGGGCCGATGCCCGGCGGGGAGGAGTCATCAGTCGCGCCCCGGGGCGCGACGGTCCCGGCGAACTCCATCGCCGTTCTGTGGAGGAGAGGATGGCGTGTCCCGTCCCCGGAGGCAAGCCGGGGGCGGGCGGGTCAGCCCGCCGCTCGGAGGGTGGCCGGCTCGACGCGGAGGGGAAGGCGCAGGCGGGCGCGGCGGCCCACCGGAGGTCGCGAGGTCTCGGGCTCGGGGGCCGTCGTGGTCTCCGGGGCGGCCTCTTCGCCGGCCTCGGCCCCGGCGGCGTCCGCGTCGTCCCGCACCAGGAGCTTCTCCCGCTGGAGCGCGCGATAGGCGCGGAGGACCGCGGCCACCTCGTCGTCCGCCTGGAGCTCGAGGAACGCTTCGAGGGCCTCCACGGCCAGGCCCGGCTCGTCGCGCTCGTCGGCGGCCTCGACGTAGGCCAGCACGTGCCGGCGGGCCTCGGCCACCAGGTCCTGCTCCAGGTGGAGGTCGGCCAGCTCCCGGTGGACCCACATGTGCTCGGAGTACATGCGAAGGACGCGCTTCCAGACGGCGACGGCGTTCACGGCGCGGCCGTCCGACCGGTAGCCGTCCGCCGCGCGACCGTAGGCGGCGACGGCCATGCGCTCGTGGCCCAGCCGGTGATGAATGTCGCCCATGCGGACGTGGAGCAGCGGATCGGGCGGGCGCCCTCGGTGCTCCATGGCCTTGATGGCTTTGCGGTAGAGGTCGAGTGCGACCCCCAGCCGGCCCGCGTCCGCCTCGCTGCGGGCGACTCTCTTCATCTCGGTCAGGCTCACTGTGCAACCCGCGCCAGGGTTATCGACTCTACGCTCCGACACCGGTTCCGAAGCGCTGCGAACGCCGCGACCTGCCGTCTCGAGGGAGGCAGGCTCACCCCTTACGTTCAAGGTGCGTACCAGGCCCGCGAGAGGCGCGCCGAGCCTCAGAAGCCCACCGTCGGGGCGCTTTCGGACGAAGGGGGGATGTCACGGGAGGGCGGGCCGGGCGGGACAGTGTGGCAGGTAGCCTTCATCCCTCGCACATCGCAACGACACTTTCCGGCGGGGGGAGGGCAGGCTCAGTCCCGGTCGCTGTTGAACGTGTCGGCGACCGCCTTCCAGTCGCCGTCCTCCTGGCGGCGGTAGACGACCAGGTACTTGCCGTAGTCCTGGAGGAGGGCGCCGTGTCGGGGGCGGAGGATGCTCGTGTAGCGGCCGACCTCGTAGGCCAGGTCCCCGGAATTCTCCACGCGGGTGGGCTCCAGCTCGAGCTCGAGGAGGCCCTCGTCCGGACGCTCCCGCCAGTACTCGAGGAGGTCCTCGCGGCCCCGGACTTCGAGCTGGTTGGGAGGCATGAAGACCGCGTCGTCGGCGTAGAAATCGTCCACCATGGCATCCATGTCCTGCTCGCGGATGTGGCGGACACGCGCGGCGGTCTTCTCCCGTATGACGGTGGCCGGCTCGCGTGTGTCCCGGGCCATCGGCTCTCTCGCGGTCGCGCTGGAGGGGGGACGCGCCGGGCCGCTCCCGGCCGCGTGGACCCGGATCAACCTCGGACCCGGAGGGACCTCCCCGCAAGATCGTGCGCGTCGCCCCTCCCCCAGCTCGCGCGTGCCTCGCGCAGCGCGGCCTCCAGGGGGAGCGCCTGCCCGAACAGGAAGCCCTGCCCGTATCGGCAGCCGGCCCCGAGGAGCCACTCCCGCTGGGCGTGACTCTCGACGCCCTCGCCGGTCACCCACAGTCCGAGCTCGGTGGCCAGGTCGATCGTGGAATGGACGATGGCGGCGCTGCGGGCATCGTCCGGCAGGTCGCTCACGAACCCCCGGTCCATCTTGAGGCCGTCCACGTCCAGCCACGTCAGATAGCTCAGGGAGGAGTTCTCGGTGCCGAAGTCGTCGATGACGACCTGGACGCCGGTCTCCTTGATCTCCTGGACGCGATCACCCACCTGCAGGAGGCCCGTCTCGCGGATCTCGAACTGCAGCGCCCGCCGGGGGACGTCGTGCTCGCCCAGGATGCGGCGGATCTGGACCGCCAGGTCATCGTCGTCCCGGCACTGGACCGTGGAGAGGTTCACGGCCACGAAGAAGCCCTCGGCCTCGGGCAGGGCGTTCCTCCAGGCGCCGTAGGCGCGACAGGCCTCGGCCAGGATCCAGTACCCGAGCGGGATGATCAGACCGGTCGCTTCCGCGGTGGGAAGGAAGAGGTCGGGCGGGAGAAGCCCGCCGCTCCCGTGCTTCCAGCGCACCAGCGCCTCGACCCCCTGGACGCGGCCGGTCGCGAGGTCGACGATCGGGTCGAAGTGGAGGAGGAAGTCGCCCGACTCGAGCGCGCGCTTGAGTTCGCGGCCCGTCTGCCACTGACGGTCCGCCAGGTGCGGGTCGCCGCCCGCCCGGTGGAGGAACTCGGTCGTCACCCCCGCGCCCAGGCTGACCACGATGAGGCTCACCGCCGCCGAGCCGTACACCCACCAGTCGATCCGGCCCTGCAGCATCGAGCCTCCGACCAGCTCGACGAGAGTGAGGACGACCATGCCCCCGATGAGCGCCACCACGGCGCCCGACCACCCCCGGTAGTAGGAGAGGAGGAAGGGCGGTACGAGGGCCAGCACCCACACCAGGCCGAGTGTCTGCGCCGTCTGCTCGACGCGCACGAAGCCCGCCACCCCCGCCGCCACGAGGGCCAGGACGCTGATGCCGAGGGCGCGCGAGGGTGGAGGCCGACGAGGCATGTCGGCCGGTTTGAGGACGAAGAGCCTGCGGCGGTCCTTCAAACGAGGGCGACTCCCGGTGAGGCGGGTCAGGATCCGGAGAAAAATCTAATCCCCTGGCTCCCGGACGCAAAGGGGAAACGATCACTCTCACCCGGCCGGGCTTCACAATCCTCGAGGCTTCGGTTACGCTTAGGCGCCGGAAAATAGCACGGATTCCCGTGACAGCCGTGGAATTCGTCCGCTCGGCCGGCGTCCGCCGGCTCTCCTGCGCACGGGAGGCTCCATGATGCGCACACGGATCGCGATCGTAACGGCTTCGACATGCGCGCTCCTCCTGCTGGTCGGATGCGGCGGAGGTGAGCGGCAGGGTGGCGCGCCCGGGGGCGAGGCCGCCACGGGGGACACGGCCGCGCGGCCGGGTCGCATCGCGTGCAACGAGATGAAGCCCCCGTTCCCGGCTCAGACCCCCGACGTGGCGAAGATCTCTCTCCTGAAGGGCGAGGTCTCCGTGGACCCGGACCCCATGGTACAGCCCAGGGGACCGGGAGCCTTCCGGTGGAAGCTGGCCGAGGGGCAGGACGCCGACAGGTTCGAGGTGAACTTCAAGGACGGCGCCACGCCCCTGCCGAAGGAGGCGTACGCCGGTTCGGGTCAGGGCGCGGTCGGTGACCGCATCGACCGGGATGCCCGGTGCGGCATCTACGAGTACGGGGTCACCGTGTGGCCGAAGGACGGGGGCGACCCCGTGACCCTCGACCCCCGCGTACAGGTCATCCCCGGCTGAACCCGGAAGGTCCAGCGGGATCCCTCACCGTCAGCGGACGGTGGAGCGCGTCGTGTCCACCATCTCCTCGAAGCGCGGGTCTCCGTGCAGGGGCTCCCACCACCAGTCCCTGGACACGTAGGCCCGGTTGCTCGGCACCATCCGGAGGTAGCGGCCCAGGCTGTCGATCGCGCGGTCACGATCGCCGCTCAGGAGCGCCAGATACGCTTCCTGCTTCGGTACCGTGGAAGCGGCCGGATCGATCTCCCGGGCCCGGCGGGCCACGGCTCGGGCGCTGTCGGTGAGCCCCGCCCTCGTGAGTGCGGCGGCCACGAGATAGCGGCCTTCCTGGTATCGCCAGTCGGGCGGGCCGAGCGACTCGGCCCTGTGCAGGAGGGCCCAGGCCGTGTCCACGGCTCCGGGGGCCGTTGGTCGGGAGGCCAGGACGAGCAGCCTGAAGACCGGGTAGGCGAACTGCCGCGGATACAGGTTCTCGCCCCGCCGCGCCAGTGAGTCCGCCCTCTGCATCTCGTGGAACTCCAGGGCCAGCGAGGCCGACACGTACAGGTAGGTGACATCGTTGGCCAGGAACGGGTCGGCCTCCGCCATGCGTCGGGCCGCCACCCTCGCCTCCTCGAACTTCCCCTCGTTGTCCAGGATGTAAGCGAGGATCGCCCAGGCCCGGGCGCGTCCGGGATCGCGGGTCGTGGCCGCGCGGAGGTCCCGCTCGGCCGCGTCCAGGAGGCTGTCGCTCGCCGGCGGATCGATCGCCTGGCTGAGAAACCACCCGAGATTTCCCCGCAGCTCCAGCGCTTCGGGGTCGTCCGGATGCTCATCGAGGATCCTGCGGGCGTCCTCGAGCCCCTCGCGCAGGCGCGCCGTGTCCGTCCGGCTGAGGACGCCGGCCCCGACCCGGGCCATCGTGAGGTGCGTCCAGCCGCTCTCGAGCGTGGGGCGCGTCCACCCGGGGTCGAGCTCCGCGGCGACATCCAGTAGGGAATCGGCGCGTCGGAACGTGGCCATCGCTCCGGCCGTGTCGCGTGCCCATCTCAGCGAATCGGCGTCGGACCGCAGGTCCAGCGCGATCTGGTAGAGCCTCCAGGCGCGCGGGTCGTCGGCCCCCTCCCTGGCCTTCCGAAGCTCGACCGTGCGGCCCAGGCGCTGGCGCAGGAACCGGGCGACCTCGTTCGACACGCTGTCCTGGAGCGCGAACGGGTCCGTGAGCGGCTGCTCGAGCTGCTTGCTGTCCACCTGCTCGCCGGTCGCCACGTCCACGAGCTGAACGCTGACACGCACCCGGTTCCCTGCTTGCTGCACGCTCCCGTCGACGAGGCTCCCCGCCTTGAGCGCGCGGCCGATGCTGTCCAGGGGGACGTCGGCGTTCCGATAGGGGCGGACCCCGTTGGTCGGGACCACCGACAGGCCCTCCACGCCGCCCAGCTCGTGGATCAGGGTCTCCGTGAGGCCGCTGGCCAGGTAGCCCAGGCTGTGGTCCCTGCTGTAGTCGTCCATGTAGAGGACCGCTACCCGGCTCGGGTCCAGGTCGGGCCTGGCGTCGGCCGCCGCCGGGGGGGTGACGGTCGTGCCGCGGAGATACAGAGCCCAGGATCCCCAGCCCACCAGCCCGACCAGGATGATCCCCACGGCGGTGAGTACCAGATGGGCGGCGCGGGAGAGCTGTGGATCGGCACCCCGCGAGGTCCCAACCTCGGTGCGACGCACCCCCTCCGGCGTGACCTCGAACGCCCAGGCGATGACCAGGGCGATCGGAAGCCCCAGCACCGTGAGGCATATGACGAGCGTGACCGACCAGTGGGGAAGGCGCAGCGCGGGGAAGGTGGCCACGGCCACCTGGATGACGACCCACATCACCAGGAGGTAGACGCCGGCCACGTGGAGCACGCGGCGGCTCCTGAGCTCGGAAGCCAGTCGACTCAGGAACGAGAGGGGATCCATCACGTCGTCCTCCTTCTCCGCGGGAGGAGAGACGCCCGACCCGGCGCCGCCGCATCATCCAAAGTGGATCCGGGTCAGGCGAGCGACAAGCCCCGCCGCGACCGCCCCGGGCACGGTCCGAACCGGCCGATTCCGGCCGGCCACGACCCCGAGATCGAGGTGCCCCTGGTTGCCGGAGGGTTGACTACACCTGTAGGCTATCACGCTCGCGGATCGCCCGCCCCGGGATCGCCCGTCGGCCGGCGGCCGCACGTCCCCTGCACGGAGAACCGGATGCCGACCGGAGACCGCACCGCTGCCTTCTCACGCTCCAGCGACCCCCAACCCCACAAGGCCCGCACGCAGGCGATCCTGCGGCGGCATCCGGAGGTGCGGGAGGAGATCGGCAAGAATCCCTGGTCCTTCACGCTGGTCGTCGTCCTGGTGGGGCTCCAGCTCGGCCTGGCCTGGTGGATCCGCGCCGAGCCCTGGTGGCTCATCCTGCTGGTGGCCTACACGGTGGGCGCGGTGGCCGACCACGGGCTCTTCGTCCTCATCCACGAGTGCGCGCACAACCTGATCTTCCGGAAGCGGGTGGCGAACACCCTGGCCGGGATCGCCGCCAACCTCCCCAGCGTCCTCCCCACCTCCGTCTCGTTCAAGCGCTACCACCTCAAGCACCACTCGTATCAGGGCGTCTACGAGCTGGACGCCGACATCCCGAGCGAGTGGGAGGCGAGGCTGGTGGGCAGGTCCCCCGTTCGAAAGGCGCTGTGGCTCCTCCTCTTCCCGATATTCCAGATGCTGCGGGCGTTCCGGATCACGGAGGTGAGCCTGTTCGACGGGTGGCAGATCACCAACATGCTGGTCATCTTCGCGGTCGACGCGGCCATCTGGCTCGTCCTGGGTCCGGCCGCCTTCCTCTACCTGCTGGCCTCCGTCTTCTTCTCGGTGGGGCTCCACCCGGTGGGCGCGCGCTGGATCCAGCGCCACTGGCTGGTCGAGGACGACGGGCAGGAGACCTACAGCTACTACGGACCCATGAACGCCGTGGCGTTCAACGTGGGCTTCCACAACGAGCATCACGACTTCCCCTCGGTGCCGTGGAACCGCCTGCCGCGGCTCAAGAAGACCGCCCCCGAGTACTACCGCGACCTGCGGTCGCACGCCTCGTGGGCGAAGCTCCTCCTCCAGTTCGTCTTCGACCCGGAGCTCACGCTGTTCTCGCGCATGGTTCGGGAGCGGCAGGGGACCTCGGCAGCCGGGGCGGCATCGGACTGAGCGCGCCCGCCCGGCTCCCCGGCCCGCCTTGAAGTTTAACGACTACATGTGTAGTCTAGAGGGCGGGGACCGGGACGAAGCGTGCGGGAGGGAGCGGACGTCCTTCCGAGACGGGAGGCTGTGATGAGCGAGACACGGGACGTGCCGGGGGCACCCGAGCTCACCGACCTCCAGCTGGCCATCCTGGGAGTCCTGTGGGCCGAGGACGAGGCCACGGTCAACGACGTGCGTGAGGGCCTGGCCGGACGCCGGGACCTGGCCCGGACCACGGTGGCCACCCTGCTCTCACGGCTGGAGGACAGGGGCGTCGTGGCGCACCGGGAGGAGGGCCGCGAGTTCGTCTACCGGCCGACGGTCACCGAGGAGGAGGTGCTCCGCTCGCGCGTGGATGCCCTGGCCGAATACCTCTTCGGAGGGGACGTGCCCACCCTGGTGAGCCGGCTGCTGGACGCGCGGGACCTCGAGCCCTCCGAGCTCGATCGGGTCCGGCGGCTCATCGAGGACAAGGAGGCCGGGCTGACGGACGAGGAGCGGGGCGGCTGATGGGGGACGCGCTCCTCCGGGCCCTGGACCCGGGCTCGGCGGTCGTGGCCAGCTGGATCCTCACCTTCCTCGTCCACGGGACGCTCCTGCTCGGGGCCGCGTGGCTCGTCGTCCGCGTCCGAGATCTCCGGCCGGCGTGGGAGGAGACCCTGTGGAGGGTGGCCCTGTTCGCCCCCGTCCTCACGGCGACGGCGCACGCGGTGGCCGACGTCGACCCCCTCGTGGACGCGTGGGACGTGACGCTGCTCCACCCGGCGTCGGGGGCGGCGTCGGCCGGCGGCGCCGGGGCGGCGGCTCCGGGCCTCCTCGCCGGCCTCCCGGCGCTTCTGCTGGACCACTGGCAGCTCGCGCTCGTCGCCTCGTGGGCGGCCGGCGCGGGCCTCCAGGTCGTCCGGCTCGTCCGCCGGAACCGCCGCCTCCTCGCGGCCCTCGGGGACCGTCGTCCCGCGACCGGCCGGCGGGGGCGGATCCTCCGCGCGAGCCTCGCGGCCGTCGGGGCGGCGCCGGGGGTCCGGCTGCGCGTCCTCGAGGGCATCGGCACACCGCTGGCGCTCGGGCTCCGCGAGGTCGTCGTGCCCCCCGACCTCGTCGACCGCATGGCGGACGCGCCCCTGCGCGGGGTCCTGGCCCACGAGGTCGCCCACCTGGCCCGGCGGGACCCGCTGTGGTCGCTCGCCGCGGCGACGGTCCGCGCGCTCTGCTTCTTCCAGCCTCTGTGCGCGGTGGCGCGGCGGAGGCTGGAGGAGCTGGCCGAGATCCGGGCCGATGCCTGGGCGATCGAGCGCACGGGAGAGCCGCTCGCGGTGGCGCGGGGGCTCGAGGCGGTCGCCAGCGCCCTGTCGGGCGGGCCCCGGCCCGCGACGGCGGGCCTGGCCGCGGCGGGCGAGCGGCGCGCGGGACTCCTGGCCCGGGTGTCCCGGATCCTCGAGCCCGCGCCAGGAGAGGGGAGGGCCGTCCCCGCCGGCCTGCGCGCCGTGCTCGTGGCGGCCGTGCTGGGGCTGGCGCTCCTGGCGCTCCCGTCCTTCACGCCGCTCCACGATCGGGACGACGATGCCCTCCGGGCCCGGGCGTCCCGGAGCGGGGCCCTCGCCGTCCGGGGCGCCGCCGCCGGGCTCGGGGCGACGTCCGTCCCCGCCCGCCACCCCGCGCGAACGTCCGGGACTTGAGCCCGACGCGCGCCGCGGCGATCGTTCTGGCGGCCCTCGCCGCCGCGGGCCCGGCTCGGGGGCAGCCGGCCGCGACCTCCGACACGCTCACCCTCCAGGAGGCCCTGGCCGAGGCCCGGGCGGCGGACATCCGCCTTCCGGTCTCGCGCCTGGCCCTGGAGCAGGCGCTGGACCGCGTCAGGCAGGCCAGGGGAGCCCTGTGGCCGTCGCTCTCAATGGAGGCGGACCTCCACCCCGGCGCGCCCCGCAGCTACGAGAGCAGCGACGCCCGGGCCCGCCTGGTGGCGCAGACGCCCCTCTACGACGGCGGGGCGCTGCGGGCGTCCGTGCGGTCCCGGCGGGCCCGCTCCGAGGCGGCCCGCGCGGACTACCGGGGCACGGTCAAGGACGTGGAGCTGGCCGTCCGCGCCGACTTCGCGCAGCTCCTCCGACGCGAGCGCGACATCGAGCTCCAGCGCCGGGGCGTCGCCCGCCTCGAGCGCTACCTGTCGGAGGTCCGCGCCCGGCGGGCGTCGGGGCAGGGGGTGGGCGCGGACGTCACCCGCACCCGCTCGGAGCTGGCCGGCGCGCGGGCCGACCTCGACGCCGCGAAGCACGCGCGCACGGAGATCCGCATGGAGCTGAACGACCTGCTGGGCCGGACGCCCGACGCGCCGCTGGCGCCGGCGCCCCTCCCGGAGCCGACCGAGCCTCCGTCGCCGGCGCCCCCCGGGGAGACGCCCTGGACCCTGACCCCCGACGTGCGGAGCGCCCTGTCCTCCGTGGACGCGGCCCGGGCCACGCTGTCGGGCACCCGCTCGGGCCGCCTTCCGCACCTGGGCCTCGCCGTGGCGGCCGGAGGGCAGGCCGCCCTCGTGGATCCCGCCCCCGCCCTCATGAACGACGGGCGGGGCTGGGGCGTCGAGGCGATGCTCACCCTCTCCCTCCCGCTCTGGGACCGCGTCTACCGGGGGCGGATGGACGAGGCCCGGGACGCCCTGGCCGAGTCGCGGGCCGTGGCGGAGGCCACCCGCCGGTCCGTCCGCCTGGAGTACGACCGGGCGGACGCGCTCCTCCGCGCCCGTTGGCGGGAGATCGCCACGCGCAGGGAGGCGGCCTCGTCCGCCCGGGACGCGTTCGTGCAGGCGGAGAGCCTGTACCGGGGCGGGTCGGGCACGGCCCTCGACGTCCTGGACGCCTACCGGAGCTGGAGGTCGGCGGCGCAGGCCGTCGCCGATGCGGTCCTGGACTACCGCCTGGCCGACGCCCGGAGGATCCGGTGGGGGACGAAGTGAGGGGCACGGGCCCCGTACGGCGGGGGCGCGCCGCCGCGCCGGGCGAGCGCTCCCGCCGGGCCGCCCTCGCGGCTCTCGCCCTCGCCGTGGCGGCGCTCCCGGCGGCGTGCGGCGGATCCGGCCCCGGCGGCGGCTCGGGGAGCGCGGCCGCGTCCGACACGGCAACCGCGGCCGACACGGCGGCCACGCCCGTCCGCGCGGACACGGCCTACGTGGCCGACCTGGCGGAGGTGGTGCAGGCGCCGGGTCAGACGACCGCGCTCCGCGAAGCCCGGGTGCGCGCTCCGTTCGCCGGGCGCCTCCTCGACCTGGACGTGGCCGATGGAGACCCGGTGCGGGCCGGCGACACGCTGGGAGCCGTAGCCGCGCTCGAGAGCGAGGCATCGCTCGATGGGGCGCGCGCCATGCTCGCCGACGCGGCGACGCGGCAAGACAGCGCCGACGCGAGGCGGGCGCTCGAGCTCGCGCGCGGCGCTCTCGTGCGTCGACCGCTCGTCGCCCGGACCTCCGGCGTGGTCCTCTCCCACGCCGCCACGGGCGGGGACCTGGTCGACCAGGGCGAGACGATCGTCACGATCGCCGACCGCTCGGCGATCTCCTTCGTGGCCCGCCTGACGCAGCCGGACGTGCCGAAGGTCGCGCCGGGACAGCGGGTGCGCATCGAGCTCTCCGCCGTCCCCGGGCCGCTCACCGGCACCGTCCGCGACGTCCTGCCGGCGGCCTCGAGCGAGACCCTGAGCGCCCCCGTCCGCATCGACTTCGCGTCGGGCCGGCCGCCGGTCGCGACCGGCCTCTTCGGCCAGGCCACGATCGTGGTCGGGGTGCGCAGGCACGTGACGGCGGTCCCCGCGGCGGCCGTCCTGCGCGACGACGTGTACGGCACGACCCGGGTGGCGACCGTCTCCGACGGCAGGGCCGTGTGGGTCCAGGTCCGGACCGGCCTCGAGCGCGGGGACACGGTCCAGATCGTCTCACCGAAGCTGGCTCCCGGGACGAGGGTCATCGTCTCGGGCCAGGTGGGCCTTCCCGACGGCACCCGGGTCCGGATCCAGCCTTGAACCTGTTGGGCGGCGCGCGACGCCGGGCCGGGGCCATCCTCGCCCTGGTCGTGGTGCTGGGGGCCGCCGGTGCCTGGGAGGCCGCTCGGCTCCCGTCCTCGATCTTTCCCTCCGTCACGTTCCCGATCGTGAAGGTCATCGCGGATGCGGGCGAGGAGCCCGCCGCCCGCATGATGCCCACGGTCACGCGTCCGCTCGAAGAGGCCATCCACCGCGTTCCCGGCGTGCGGCTGGTGCGCTCCACCACGTCCCGCGGCTCGAGCGAGATCTCCGCCCAGTTCGCGTGGGGAACGGACATGCGGACGGCGCTCCAGCGGACGCAGGCGGAGACCCAGCGCATCCGCCCGGACCTCCCGCAGGGCATCCGGATCGACGTCGAGTGGATGAACACCGCCATCTTCCCGATCCTGGGTTACGCGCTCACCTCGGACACCCGCTCGCAGGCGTACCTGCGGCAGCTTGCCGAGTACACGCTCAAGCCGGCGCTCATCAGGATCCCCGGCGTCTCCCAGGTCCAGATCCAGGGCGGGCGCCAGCGCGAGTTCCAGGTCCGTCTCGACCCTTCGGCGCTGCAGGCGCGGAATCTCGCGCCCTCCGACGTCGTGTCGGCCATCCAGGAGAACGACGACGTCCTGTCGGCCGGCCTCACCGAGGCCAACCACGAGCTCTACCTGACCCTCGTGGACGGACGGGTCCACGCCCTGGATTCGCTGTCCCGGATCTCCGTGCCCGTGGCCGGCGGACCTTCCGCCTCGCTGTCGGATCTGGGGAGCGTGGACGTGGCCGACGAGGTCTCGTACATCCGCACGACCGCCGGCGGGCACCAGGCCGTCCTGGTGAACATCGTCCGCCAGCCCAGCGCCAACACCGTGGCCATCGCCGACGGCATCCGGAAGCTGCTGCGGCAGCGCCCCGACCTCATACCGAAGGGCGTCCGGTGGACGACCTTCTACGACCAGGCCCGATTCGTCTCCAACTCGGTGGGCGGGACGCGCGACGCGATCATCATCGGCGTGATCCTGGCGGCCCTCGTGCTCCTCGTCTTCCTGCGGAGCTTCCGGCTCACCGCCATAGCCGTCGCGGCCCTGCCGGCCACGGTGGCCCTGGTCGGACTGGCCCTCGGCGCCACGGGTCGGAGCGTCAACCTCATGACCCTCTCCGGGGTGGCGGCGGCCCTGGGCCTCATCGCCGACGACGCGATCGTGGTCATCGAGAACATCGAGCGCCACCATCGGCCCGGCGAGGAGGGCGACCCCGCCGAGCAGGGGACCCGGCAGATCCTCCCGGCCCTGGTCGGCTCGAGCCTGTCGACCACGGTGATCCTCCTCCCGTTCGCGCTCCTCACCGGCGTGGTCGGGGCGTTCTTCAAGCCCCTGGCCCTCACGATGGCGCTGGCCCTCACGGTGTCCTTCTTCATCGCGGCGCTGGTCGTGCCGGTGCTCGCCGGCCGCTACGGCTTCCGGGGTCGCCACGCCACGGGCCGGCAGGAGGGCTCCACGGACGGTGGGCCGTGGTCGGCGCTGCCGGGCGGACTCGGCGAGGGGGGGCGGCGGCTGGCCGTGACGGCGGGGAAGGCCTACGACCGCACGGCCCGGTTCTTCGTCGACCACGGCGCGGCCAGCGTCGCGGTCCTCCTCGTCCTGATGGCCGTGGCCTTCCAGATGTATCGACGCATCGGCACCGACTTCCTGCCCGCCATGGACGAGGGGTCCATCATCCTGGACTACTCGACGCCTCCGGGCACGTCGCTGACCGAGACGAACCGGATGCTGGACGACGTGGAGAAGGTGATCCTCTCCGTCCCCGACGTCTCCAGCTACTCGCGCCGGACCGGCACCCAGCTGGGCTTCTTCATCACCGAGCCGAATCGGGGCGACTACGTGATCAACCTGAAGCCGAGGGGGCGGCGGCGGCCCATCGAAAACGTGATCGCCGAGCTGCGCCGCAGGGTCGCCCGCGTGGAGCCGGCCGTCCGCACGGACTTCGGGCAGCTTCTCGAGGACAACATCGGGGACCTGACCGGCGGTACGCCCCAGCCCATCGACCTCAAGATCTTCGGCGACGACCAGCAGCTGCTGCAGAGGAAGGCTCGCCAGATCGCCAGCGTCATCTCGGGCGTGCGGGGCGTGGAGGACGTGTTCGACGGGATCGTCATCGCCGGCCCCGCCCTCCGCATCCGGGTGGACCCGGCGGCGGCGGCCCGGTACGGACTCACGACTCGGAAGGTGCACTCCGAGGTGGCGCCGGCCGTGACCGGCTCGGTGGTCGACCGGATTCGGATCGGAGACCGGATGTACGACCTGAGGGTGCTGAGTGAGGGCGGCCGCCCCCTCCAGGAGATGAGGATCCGCACCGCCTCGGGAGGCCTCGTGCCGCTGTCCGCCGTGGCCACGGTGTCGACCGGGCAGCCCGAGAGCGAGATCGACCGGGAGAACCTGGCCACCTACGTCGGCGTGACGGCCCGCGTCTCCGGCCGGGACCTCGGCAGCACCATGGCCGAGATCCGGTCCAGCATACAGCGGCAGGTCACGCTTCCGCCCGGCTTCTCGATCCAGTACGGCGGCCTCTACCAGCAGCAGCAGCAGTCCTTCCGGAACCTTCTCTACATCCTCCTGGCGGGCCTCGTCCTGGTGTCGGTCGTGGTCCTGTTCGAGTTCGGGGACTGGCGGGCGCCTGTCGTGACCTCCGTGTGCGCCGCCTCGGTGCTGGCCGGGGTCCTCCTGGCCCTCCGCCTGACGGGCGTCACGCTGAACATCTCGAGCTATGTCGGCGCGATCATGATGGTCGGCATCGTGGGCGAGAACGCCATCTTCGTGATCCACGAGGCCCGCGAGGAGCTGCGGCGGGAGGTGCCCGTCCCCCTGGCCTGGGCCCGCTCGTCCCGCAGGCGGCTGCGGCCGGTGGCCATGACGATCCTCGCGACCGGGTTCGCGCTGGCTCCCCTGGCGATCGCCTACGGCCAGGGCTCCCAGCTCATGCAGCCGCTGGCCATAGCGGTGATCGGAGGCTTCGTCCTCTCCGGGCCGATCGTGCTGCTGCTGCTCCCCGGCCTCTATCGGCTGCTCGATCCCCACGGGAAGCTGGCGGGCGAGTAGCCGGATCCGCGGCCCGCGGCCGTGGCGGCCCCGGCCGCCGCGCCGGTGGGGCCCGGCGTCCGCGCCCGGCCACCCGAGGCACGCCTCAGCCGGCCGACCCCGCCCCCTCGTCCGCGAACGACCACCTCGCCTTCGACGCACGGGCCGCGTCGATGTCGACCACCGCCAGGAGGACCCCGCCCACCACGAAGAAGACGACGAGCGAGAGGATGGCGTGCCGCCCCGAGCCGGTCGTGTCGGCCACGAACGCGAACAGGAGCGGGCCCCAGATGGCCGAGAACCTGGAGAGGACCGAGTAGAAGCCGTAGAACTCGGCGGAGGCGTCCTCGGGGATCATCGAGCCGTACAGGCTGCGGCTCAGCGACTGCGCGCCCCCCTGCACGAAGCCGATGGCCGCCCCCAGGGCGAAGAACGGTACGGCCCGTCCGGTCGGCAGGCGGAAGGCGGCCACCGCCACCAGGCCGTACACGGCCAGGCACACCAGGACCGCCCCCCGCGTGCTCATCCTCCCGCTCACCCACCCGAAGAAGAACGCGCCCCCGAACGCCACGAACTGCACGATGAGCAGCGTGACCATGACCGAGACGACCGTGAGCCGGAGGGTGCCGACCGCGTAGGCCGAGGCCATGTTGATCGTGGTCTGGATGCCGTCGTTGTAGATGAGGTAGGCGACGAGGAAGAGGAGGAGCTGACGGAAGCCGACGAGCTTCCGGAGGGTCGCGGCCACCCGGCCGAAGCCCACCCGGGCGTAGGCCACGGGACGCGGCGCGCCCTCGAGCGCGGCGGGGAGCGGCCGGGCGCGGCCGGTCTCCTCCAGGCGGCCGAGCGCGAAGATCGAGAAGCCGAGCCACCACGCTCCCGAGCTGGCCAGGGCGATGCGGACCGCGAGGTCGGTGCCGATCCCCACCCGGTCGTGCAGGGTGACCAGGGCCATGGCGAGGGCGAACTGGAGGCCGCCCCCCACGTAGCCGAGCCCGTAGCCCTTCGCCGAGACGCGGTCGATCGTGTCGGGCGCGGTGATGTCGGGCAGGAACCCGTCGTAGAAGACGTTCCCGCCCACGAAGCCCGCCTGGGTCACCAGGAAGAGGCCCATGGCCAGACCCACGTGGCCCGGGCGGACGAAGAACAGGCAGATGGCGAACAGGGCTCCCCCGTAGGCGAAGGCGCGGAGGAAGCGCTTCTTGGTGGCCGAGAAGTCCGCGATCGCCCCGAGCACGGGCGTGACGAGGAAGATCACGAACGTGACGCCCCCCACCAGGTAGCCCCACAGCGCCTCGCCGCCCATGGTGTGTCCCAGGAAGGTCCACCCGCCCGCGGGGACCACGCTCCGGGTGAAGTAGGCGGGGAGGAGCGCCGCCATGACCGTGGTGGCGTAGGCGGAGTTGGCCCAGTCGTACATGGCCCAGCCGAAGATCGTCCTGGGGTCGTTCCTGGCCGCCATGGAGGGTCTCCGGGAGCGGGGTGGGCGGATCGCCGGTCGACGGGGATCAAGTTCGCCGTGCCGGCCGTCCGGCGTCCAGAGGCGGCGGAGGGCCCCGGGAGGGTCGGGCGACCCTGCGGCGCGGGGGACGGCGGCGGGGAGATCCGGAACGGCAGAGGGGGACGGTGAGCATGGCGCACGAGTTCACGTACCGGAGGCGGGTGGAGTTCGCGGACACGGACGCCGCCGGCGTCTGCCACTTCGCTGCCTTCTTCCGCTTCATGGAGGAGGCCGAGCACGCCTTCTACCGGTCTCTCGGCGGCTCGGCCTACCTGAGCGAGGGCGGCCGGATCGAGGGCATGCCCCGGGTGGCGGTCTCGTGCGAGTACCTCCGGCCCGCGCGCTACGCCGACGAGCTGGACGTCCGGCTCACCGTGCGCGAGCTGACCGCGAAAGCGATCGAGTACGCGGTGCGCTTCGAGACGGACCGGGACGGCAGCCGGGTCACGCTCGCCCGCGGGAGGATGCGGGTCGTGCACGTGGTGCGGACCGCCGGAGAGGACGACTGGCGGGCGACCGAGCTCCCCGCCGGGCTCCGGGACCGGATCGAGGTGGCGCCCGAGGCGTCGGAAGGCGAGCGGGGAGTGGACGGAACGCCGGAGGCGGAGGGCTTCGGAGCCTCGCCCGCGTCGGACTAGAAGGCCGTTGAAGAACTGCGCGCGGCTCGCTCCAGTTCTTCGACGGCCTTCCAGGGCCCGGCGGCCACCGACCCGCCGGACCAGCCCCCGCTCAGAAGCCTTCGGCCGGCGGCCTCGCCAGCTCCTTCCGGAACTCGCTCTCCTCGGACAGCCGCCGCAGCTCGGCCTCCGTCCCCTCCATCTGGTTCTCGAGGAGCGCCATCCTGGACTCCAGCGAGGCCAGGCGCTCGTCCGTCTGCGGCGTCTGCCGCACCCGCCCCAGCGATTCCACGATGGGCTTGAAGGCGAAGCGGGCGGTGAGTCCCGCCACGGGGATGAGGACGATGAGCGTCCCCATGATGACACCTGCGAGCGCTACCCAGTCGACCGGCATGTGGGGCCTCCCTGATCCGATTCCGCACGGCATGCATGCTCCCTCGACTACGGATCTCCCGAGCCGGCGGTTTCGGACGGAGGCCGGGGGCGGTCCCGAAGGGGGTCGGCCGGAGCGACGCGCGGCGGCCCGACGCGGCCGCGGGACGCCGGCCCGGTTGCCGGGAGCGTCCGGTGCCCGCAACGTGCGGAATGAGCGACCACGACGGCACCCACGGCCGGAGTCCGCAGGTTCCCACCCGTCGCGATTTCCTGCGGCGCTCCGGCCTCGCGGCCGGGGCCCTGGGGCTGGGCGCTCTTCCAGGCGTCCGGGCCCCGGGCGCGGCGGCGGGAGCGGGCCGGGGAGGTCGGAGCCGGACCCTCGAGTCGGGCCGGCCGCGGGACCCGCTGCGGGAGGCCCCGCGCCCGCTCCGCATCCTCATCCTGGGCGGGACCGGCTTCATCGGGCCCCACCAGGTCCGGTACGCCCGGGAGCGCGGCCACCACGTCACCCTCTTCAACCGCGGGAAGACCAACCCGGGCCTGTTCCCGGGCGTCGAGAAGCTCCGCGGCGACCGGAACGGGGACCTCGAATCCCTGAAGGGGAAGAGCTGGGACGTGTGCATCGACAACTCGGCGTCCGACTTCGAGTGGGTGCGGATGAGCGCGAGCCTCCTCCGCGACGCCGTCCGCCAGTACCTGTACGTCTCGTCCATCAGCGCCTACGCGGACATGTCCCACCCCGGCATGGACGAGGACTTCCCCACGTTCACGTACGAGACGGCCGGCGTGAGCCGGGACGCGGAGAAGCTCCCGTACGGGCTCCAGAAGGCGCTGTGTGAGCGGGAGGCGCTCGAGTACTTTCCGGACCGCGCGACGATCGTGCGCCCCGGGCTCATCGTGGGTCCGCGGGACCCGACGGACCGGTTCACCTACTGGCCGGTGCGGGTCGCACGGGGAGGCGAGGTCCTGGCGCCGGGAGACGGGGCCGACCCCACGCAGGTCGTCGATGCGCGGGACCTGACCCACTTCATGATCCGCCTGGCCGAGAACGCGACCGTGGACACCTTCAACGCGACCGGCCACACGCGGTCGATGAGCGAGCTCCTGATCGGCATCCGGGCGGCCGAGGGCGCGGACGCCACCTTCACGTGGGCCGACGCCGACTTCCTGGCGGCCCACGACGTGAAGCCGTGGTCGGACATGCCCGTGTGGGTTCCCGACGGCGAGGACACGGCGGGCTTCGCGCGCGTCGACATCGGCCGCGCGCTCCGTGCGGGGCTCACCTTCCGGCCGCTGGCCGAGACCGTCACCGATACGCTGGCGTGGTTCCGGGAGCAGCCCGCGGACCGGCGCGAGCACATGCGGTCGGGGCTCACGGCGGAGCGGGAGGAGGAGGTGCTCCGCGCGTGGCGCGATCGCGGCGCGGCCGCGGGCGGAGCTGAGGGAGGGCGCGGCGGCGAGCCCGGAGGGACCCGCCGCCGCCCGCGGGCTCAGGAGGGGGTCAGCTTCGCGTCGAGCGTGATGTCGGCGCGGTAGAGCTTGGACACGGGGCACCCGGCCTTGGCCGCCGCGGCGTGCTCGAGGAACGCGTCCTCGTCGATCCCCGGGACGTCCGCCTCCACGTGGAGGTCCACCCGGGGGATGGACGGTCCGTCCTCCCCGACCACGAGATGGACGTCGGCGCGGGTGCGCACCGAGTCCGGCGGATGCCCGGCCCCGGCCAGGATGTTCGAGAGCGCCATGGAGAAGCAGCCGGCGTGCGCGGCGGCCAGGAGCTCCTCGGGGTTCGTCCCTTCCCCGTCCTCGAAGCGCGAGCGGAACGAGTAGGCGCCCTCCCAGGCACCGCCTCCGAAGGACATCGTCCCCCGCCCGCCCTCGAGGTCGCCCTTCCACTCGGCACGTGACGTTCTCGTCGGCATGTCGGATCCTCCCGGTACGTCTCTCGGATGGTCGTTCGGCTTCCGCCACCGATGGGAAGCAAGGCCCGCGCCGGGATCCGGACGGGGCGGCCCGCCCCCGCGACGGAGACTCCACGAGGGAGCCGGCGGCCGCTGGAGCGCATCCTGCAACCGTGTGTGCGGCGAGGACCGAAGCCAGTCACCGAACGAGGATCCGATCATGTCCATCGAGTGGCGAAAAGACGTCGACGCCGCGCTCGAGGAGGCGCAGGAGACCGGCCGTCCGCTCCTCGTCGACTTCAACGCGGCGCCCGACTGAGGGGGATGCGCTCGGCTGGATGCCGAGGTGTATCCCAGGGACGAGGTGGCCGACTACATCGGGGAGCACTTCATCCCGGTCAAGGCGCACATTGCCGAGCAGCCGGGGACCTTCGGCCGCTTCCACAAGAACTGGACGCCGACCCTGGTCGTCATGGACGGCCGCGGGATCGAGCGCCACGAGTGGGTGGGCTACCTGCCCGCCGACGAGTTCTCGGGCCAGCTGGCGCTGGGCCGGGCGCAGGCGGCCTTCGGCGCGGGCGACTGGGAGGAGGCCGAGGAGCGCTTCCGCGAGGCCGCGGCCGCCTGGTCGAACACGGAGGCGGCGCCCGAGGCCGTCTACTGGGCGGGGGTCTCCCGCTACAAGGCCAGCGAGGATCCTGCAGCGCTGGGCGAGACCGCCGACCGGCTCGCGGAGCGGTATCCGGACAGCCTGTGGGCCACCCGCGCGTCCGTCTGGGCCGACTGAGCCCGGCTCGGGCCGACTGGGCCCGGCTCGGGCTGACTCGGCCGGGTCCCGGGCGACGCGGCGCGGGCCTCGAGCACGTCGAACGGACCGATCGCGGGGCCTCGCCGTGACATAAGAGGTTGTCATCCGCCTTGCTTTTTTCAGATCCTGGTGTGAGTTTGGCGGCAGTCGGGCCCGTTCGCGCGGCCGCTACCGGACCGGAGTCCCGCCGGGAGCGGCGTCGCGCCCCCGGTGGACCCTCGTCCGGGTGGTGGCTTGGTCCTCTTCCTCTCGCTCACGGCTCTGTACCTGCTGCCGGTCGCGCATCCGGCGCTCTCCATGGCGCTGGGGGTCGACGCGGGGTGGCTGTGGTCCGTCCACCTGGTCCCCGTGGCGATCCTGGCCTACCGGGAGGGCGTCTGGGGGGCGGTCCCGGCCATCCTGGTCAGCGTGGTGCTGGTCTACCTGGGAGAGTACGTCCTCACGGGCGCCTACCTCCCCTTCCACGAGCTGGGCTCCGCCGACCTGATGGCGATGGCCACCTGCTTCTCGGATGTCCTGGTGGCGGGGCTGGCCCTGACCGCGCGCCGGAGAGCCGGTGACCTGCGCGCGGCGGCCTTCCGCGACCACCTGACCGGGCTCCCCAACCGGAAGCTCTTCCTCGACCGCCTCTCCCACAGGATCGTCCAGGCCCGGCGCCGGCCCGGCTCCCGCTTCGGCGTCCTGTTCCTGGACCTCGACAGCTTCAAGCTCATCAACGACAGCCTCGGCCACGCGGTCGGGAACCAGATCCTCCAGCGCACGGCCAGGCGGCTGGAGCGCTGCCTGCGCGAGGTCGACACGGTCACCCGCTGGGGCGGGGACGAGTTCGTGATGCTCCTGGACGAGATCCAGGACGCCGATGATGCCGTGCTCGTGGCCCGGCGCATCTTCGGGGCGCTCGAGATCCCCGTGGACGTGGGAGGCCACCGCGTGCAGCTGGACGCGAGCGTCGGGGTCGCCGTGGGCAGCGGCCACGAGGCGGACCCGGAGGCCCTGGTGGGCCAGGCCGACACGGCCATGTACCAGGCCAAGGGCCGGGGGAAGGGCCGGTTCGAGATCTTCGACCACTCGATGCACGAGCAGGCGCGGAGCCGGCTCGAGCTCGAGACCGACCTGAACCGGGCGCTCGAGCGGGCCGAGTTCCTCCTCCACTACCAGCCGCTCGTGTCGCTCGAGGACGGCTCGGTGATCGGCTTCGAGGCGCTCGTCCGCTGGCGCCACCCCGAGCGCGGGGTCCTCGGACCGGGCGAGTTCCTCGATGTCGCCGAGGACACGGGGCTCATCGTCCCGCTCGGCTCCTTCGTCCTCCGGGAGGCGTGCCGAACGCTGGCGGAATGGCGCCGCCGATACGAGGCCATCGGCGGGCTGTCGATGGGCGTGAACGTCTCGGCGCGCCAGCTCTCGCGGGAGGACTTCGTCGGCCAGGTGGCGGGCGTCTGCAAGGAGTTCGAGATACCGCCCTCCCAGCTCAACCTCGAGATCACGGAGACGACGCTCGTGGAGAACGCCGAGCTCGCCTCCCGCTCCCTGGACCGGCTGCGGAAGGTCGGCGTCCAGCTCTCGATCGACGACTTCGGGACCGGCTACTCGTCCCTGGACTACCTGCAGCGGTTCCCCGTGGACCGGCTCAAGATCGACCGCTCCTTCGTAGAATCCCTTCGGCGGGGCCAGCGCAACTCCGCGATCATCCGGGCGGTGGTGGCGCTGGGACGCGAGCTGGACCTCCGCACCGTGGCCGAGGGGGTCGAGACGGCGCGCCAGCAGGCCGTGGTCCGCTCGATGGGCTGCGACTACGGGCAGGGCTTCCACTTCTATCCGCCCCTGCTCCCCCAGCAGACCGAGGAGCTCATCCGCGAGGTCTCCGCCGCCGCTGCGGTCCGGCGGGAGGCCTAGTCCGCGCGCCCGCCTCCGTCGTGCGGCGGGAGATAGAGGTCGGTCCGGGGAGCGTGGACGACCGCCGCGACGTGCAGCAGGGCGTGGCTGACCACGGAAGCGGCCGGATTCGCGCTCAGGAGCGTGGGCACGGCTCCGATCGAGCTGCCGACGTTCGGCTGGACGATCTTCCTCGAGCGGAAGTCCCCGTAGCCCAGGTGGTAGGCGGTCGTCACGAGCAGGATGGCCCCCCACGCCAGCGCGGCCGCGCCGAGCTTCCGCGGCCATCGCGCGGTCTCGGCTCCCAGGGCCCGCCACGTCACGAGCCACGGGAAGGCGAGGAGCAGCACGCCGTCGACCGTGCCGTACGCCAGTCCCCGCCAGACCAGGTCCCAGGCCAGGGGCCGGTCCGGCAGGCGCGCGGTTCCCGGACGGGCGAGCACGCCCGCGGCCAGGACGAGCCCCCCGAGCACGCCGAGCGCGGCGGCGAGGAGGCGCCGCCGCGAGAGCCAGCGGCCCACCTGGAGGCCCGTCCTCGGGACGTAGAGCGCCAGGAAGCCGGAGACGATCCCGAAATACAGGGCGTAGTAGAGGTCGACCGGAAGGCGGAGCCGGTCGGCCAGGAGCCAGGACGCGCCGTAGCCCACCGCCGCGGCGGCCGGGATCCAGCCCAGGTGGCGCGCTCCCATCACGGCGCCTCCCCCGCGAGGATCGGGCGGTAGAGTCTGGCCGCCAGGGCCAGGAACCCCGCCGCGAAGGCCGCGAACGCGGCCGTGCCCGCCGCGCTGGCGGCCGGGTCGTCCCGGACGAGCATGACCGCGGCCATCGCCGCGACCGCCAGCCCCACCAGCGCGAACCACGCGACCACCCCGTGGAGCGCCGCCCGCGCCCGGGGCGCCCCCCGGAGGAGCCCCACGGACGCGGCCACGGTGGCCGGGACCGCGATTCCGAGGTCCATGGTGGCGATGAGGAGCCAGCTCGTCGGGTTCTGCCGGAAGGCCGGCGGTCCCGCCCCGCCGGCCGCCAGGTCCACGAGGCCGGGGAGGTAGCGAAGGACGACGAGCGCCGCGATCACGAGCAGGACGAGGCTCCAGCGGCGCTCGGCCCGCCGGGTCGAGGGGCCGAGACGCTCCGGCGCGATCGCGCCCCACGCCCACGCGGCCAGGGCGAGCCCGAGGCCGAAGAGGAACAGGTGGAGCACGTAGAAGCGCTCGTTGTTCCCGGGGAGCTCCAGGTACCCGGGCCCGATCGCGTACTGGATCGCCATGTAGGCCACGTAGGCGGCCGGCCCGAGCGCCAGGACCGGCGCCCCGGACCGTCCCCGGAGGGCAAGAATGCCCGCCCACGCGAGCAGCGGCGCCGCCACGACCAGGGAGACCAGGTCCAGCCCGATCCCCTGCCGGAGGAGCGTCTCCGAGAACCGGTAGCGGATCACGCCCGCGGCCAGCGGGCCCAGGAGCGAGTTGGCGGCGAGCGCCGCCGCGAGGATCAGGAGCCCGACGCCGGCGGTCCCGGACCTTTGCGCACCGATCCCCGTCGCACGGTCGATGTCCATGCACGAAAGATGAGGTGCGAGCTCCGCGGGATCTGTCGTGGGCCGGTCGATGCCTTCTGTGGGGAGATGCTCGATCGGGGCGCGGGAGCCGTCCCGCCGCGCCGGCCCATCAGGGGACGGGGTCCGCGGCCGTGCCGAGCCCGACGGTGCTTGCGATCGGCGGCCGCCCCGAAGGGGCCAGCGGGTTCCCGCCGGCCCCCCGGCTCGGTCCGCTCAGCTTCCCGACATGACGCGCATCCGCGCGTGAGCGCAGATCACGGCCGGGTTGAACGACTCCAGGGTCCCCCGCGGGTTGGCCCGGAAGACCCATACGTGCAGGTCGAAGTGGGGCTCGAAGCCGTGTCCTTCGTCCACGGGCGTGGCCGGGTCGTCCGTCATCGCGTTCCACGACCGTCCCATGAAGGTGGGGGGCGCGTCGTGGCCGGCGGCCTTCCAGGCCTTCTGGAACACCAGGTTCTCCACCCCCACCAGCTCGAGCGTCCCGTCCTCCCGGGGCTCGTACATGAGGATGGCCGGCGTGAGGAAGTCCGTGTGGGTGCCCGTCCCGTCGACCCGCCGTCCCTCCTGCACGGGAAGGAGGCCCAGGAGATCGGGACGGAGGTAGTGGATCCCCATGGCGCCCTCCTCCGCGGGTCGGCCGACCATGCCGGCCTCCACGCACATGCCGCTGGGGTCTTCCACGTAGCCCGCGGCCAGCGCGGCGCGTACATCGCCGTACCTCTCGGCGGCGGCGCGGACCGCCTCCAGCGTCGGCTCGGCCCGGTCGGGCCGCTGCTGGGCCGTGAGGCCGGTGGGGGCGGCCGCCGTGACGACCGAGACGGTCACGAGGGCGAGGGTGGCGAGGATCGGAGTCGAGGTGTGCGGGCGATCGGGCGCTGCTGCGCGTCTCATGGTGCCATCCCGGAGGCGGGGCCTCCCAGAGAGGGTCGCCGGCCCCGAACAGCGCGGCGGACCGGAGGGGTCCGCCGCGCGGGACCGGATGCTCCCGAGTCCGGCGTATTAGGTACGCCGAATCTCGGCGCTCCAGGATAGCGCCGGCGCGGCCCGGGGAGAAGGGGACGAGTGGAGCCGACCGGGATCGAACCGGTGACCTCCTGCTTGCAAAGCAGGCGCTCTCCCGACTGAGCTACGGCCCCTGGTGGATCGGGGTACCCCGGGGGCGTCCCCGGGTGCACGGAAGGTAGCGGGCAGGAGTCGGGCGATACAGGGGCGGGACCGGGGCCCGCGCCCATCGCATGGCCCCGCCGGACCGTGGCGGGGCCGCCCGGCTCCGGATCCCCGGAGCCGGGCGAGATCCCTCCCTCCCGGGCTGGCGACCTCCGATCAGTACCCCAGCGACTGGCTCCCTCCGCCTCTGGGGTCCGAGGCGCCGTACAGGGTGCCGTCGACCCCGACGTAGATCGACTCCACGTCGCCCCAGGTGCCGTCGCGCTCCCCGAGCTCGTGGCCGCGGGACTCGAGGTCCGCGATCGTGGCCGAGTCCAGGCCGCCGTGCTCGTAGAAGATCCGGTTCGGCAGGTTCTGGTGGTGGAAGCGCGGGGCGTTCACGGCCGTCTGCGGAGGGAGGCCGAAGTCGATCTGGCCGGTCACGACCTGGAGGACGGAAGTGATGATCGTCGATCCGCCGGGCGTCCCGGTCACCAGCTCGAGTCGGCCGCGCTCGTCCAGCACGATCGTGGGCGTCATCGAAGAGAGCATGCGTTTCTCCGGGGCGATCGCGTTCGCCTCGCCCTGGACCAGGCCGTAGGCGTTCGGCGTCCCGGGTTGGGCGGCGAAGTCGTCCATCTCGTTGTTGAGGAGGAAGCCCGCCCCCCGTACGCTCACGGCCGAGCCGAAGCCGCCGTTCAGCGTCGTGGTGATCGCCACGGCGTCGCCCGCCGAGTCGACGACCGAGAAGTGGGTGGTCTGCGTGGACTCGACCGGGACCTTGTTGAACGCGCTCGAGGGCGAGGCGTGCTCCATGTCGATGGAGCCCCGGAGCGAGTCGGCGTAGGTCTCGCTCGTGAGCTTCGCGATCGGCATTGTCACGAAATCCGGGTCACCCAGGTAGTAGTTCCGGTCTCCGTAGGCGCGCCGCATGGCCTCGACCATGACGTGGATGGCGTCGGGCGAGTGCCAGCCCATCCGGCTCAGGTCGAAGCCGCTCAGGATGTTCAGCATCTCGGCCAGCGTGACGCCTCCCGAGGAGGGCGGGGGCATGGAGACGATCGTCCGCCCGCGGTAGTGGTCGACGATCGGGTCGCGCCACACGGCCCTGTACTCGTCCAGGTCCTGCCGCGTGATGATCCCGCCGTCGCGCTCCTGCTCGGCCACGAGGGAATCGGCGATCCAGCCGTGGTAGAAGAACGACGCGCCGGAGTCGGCGATGGCCTGGAGGGTCCGCGCCAGGTCGGGCTGGCGGAACGTCGAGCCCACCTCCGGCGGCTCCCCGCCGGGGAGGTAGATCGCGGCGCTCGCGGGGAACTGCCGGAGCCGGTCGGCCGAGCGGGCGATCGCGTCGTGGAAGACCGGCCGCACCGTGATGCCCTCCCTCGCCATGCGGATGGCCGGTTCGAGGAGCGTGGGCCACGGGAGCGAGCCGTAGCGCTCGTGGAGCTGCTCCATCCCGGCCACCGAGCCGGGCACGCCGGCGGCCAGCGGACCCGTCCAGCTCTTCCGGGTCACCTGCCCGGCCGAGTCCACGTACATGTCGTGCGTCGCGGCGAGCGGCGCCTTCTCCCGGAAGTCCAGCGCGCCGTTCTTCCCGTCGGCGGTGCGCACGACCGCGAAGCCCCCGCCCCCGATGTTTCCAGCGAAGGGGTGGACGACCTCGAGGGCGAACTGGACGGCGATCGCGGCGTCCATGGCGTTGCCGCCGGCTTTCAGGACCTCGAGGCCGGCCGCGCTGGCCAGCGTGTCGGAGGAAGCCACCATACCGTGGTGGGCCACGGCGGGAGGTGCGTCGACCGGGTACTCCCAGCCGTCCGGGAAGTGGAAGGAGGACGGGTCGCTCCAGGGCGTTCGGTCGGCTCCGGCGCCCCGGCACGCTCCGAGCGCGAGCGCCAGGCCGAGGGTCAGCCAGGCCGCCGCGGCGCGCGTGCGGCCCGTCCGTGATCGCGATCTCATCTCGTGCTCCTCCTCGTCTTCATCCCTGCAAGGGAACGGGGCCCCAGGCGGGGCCCCGTCGTCCTCGTGTGACCGTGTCCCGCGGGCACTCGCCTACAGGGTGATCCGGGTCTCCGCGTAAATGTATCGACCGTTGAACCCGAAGGGCGACGACCGGGGGTACCGGAAGATGCCGTTGAAGCTGTTCACCGGGATGGTGAGGTCCGGGTACGTGTCGAAGATGTTCCGGCCGCCGACGGTGATCTTGGCGTGGCTGAAGATCCGCACGCCCACCGACGCGTCCCACAGGGCCTTCGGCGAGAGCTTCTGGACCTGCGTCGGATCGCTGTCGGCCACGAGGAGCGAGCCGTAGTAGGTCATCCCCAGGGACGTGTCGAAACGGCCCTGGCTGTACTGCATGTTGGCCTTGGTGATCGTGGCCGGATGCTCGCTCTCGAGCGCGGTCTGCGCCTGGAAGCCGAAGATCTGCTCCTGCAGGCCCGCGAGCTCCGGCGGGTTGCTGACGTCGCCGACCAGGCGGTTCTGCGTCCAGTTGAACGAGCCGGTGAGGGCCAGCGTGCCGCCGTTGTCCAGGTTCTTCCGGTAATTGGCGGTCGCGTCGATCCCGTACGTCTTGGTGTCGATCGCGTTCGAGAAGAACTGCGCCTGCTGCGCTCCGTACGGGGCCACGAGGCTCTCGATCGTCGGCCCGCTCAGGGTCCCGGACAGGATGATCCGGTTGTAGATCCGGATGTAGAACCCGTCCGCCGTGATCGTGAGGTTGTCGATCGGGCTCACGGCCAGGCCGCCGCTCAGGTTGAGCGAGCTCTCGTTGTCGAGGGGCCTGGCGCCCAGCGCCTGGGCCACGTCGCTTCCGACCCGGAAGAGCCCGACCTCGTAAGGCACCGTCTCGCCCGTGTTGGGGTCGGTCTGGAAGATCGTCGAGACCTTCGAGAAGTACTCCTGGCTCAGGTTGGGCGCGCGGAAGCCGTTCGAGACGGCCGCCCGGAACGTCCAGCGGCGGTTGGGCTGGAAGCGAAGCGCCAGCTTCCCGCTCACCGTCGAGCCGAAGTCGCTGTAGTGCTCGTAGCGGCCGGCGATGTCGGCAAGGAACTTCTCGGTGAACGGCGCCTCGATGTCCACGTAGCCGCCCAGGTTGGTCCGGGAGGCGTCGGCCGCGCTGGCCGGCTCGAAGCCCGGGAACACCTGCGAGCCCGGCGCGGCGTCACCACCGTACTGGTTCGGGCTCGGGCCGAGGATGTAGGAGTTCGGCTCGCCGGGGATCACCTGGTAATTCTCGCGCCGGTAGAGGGCGCCCCACGCCACGTTGAGCGGTCCGCCGGCCATGCCCACCTCGAACGCCCTGGAGACATCCAGGCTGGAGGTGTACTGGTTCAGGATCTCCGAGCCCGCGAAGAAGCTGGTCTGGTTGGGCGGGATCGTCGGACCGAGCGAGACGTTCAGGGAGTGGATGATGTTGAAGTCGAACCGGTTCCTGCCGTAGTTGGCGTTCCAGTCCCAGTCCCAGCCGCCCACGTTGCCGCGGAAGCCGCCCGAGATCTGCAGGTCCTCGACCGGGTCGCTGAAGGTGGGCAGGAAGCCCTCCGGATAGATCTGCGGCCAGTTCCTCGAGTCCATCGCCCGGCGGTAGAAGCCCTGCCCGGTGGCGTTCCGGTGGCTGTAGCCGCCGTACGTGTAGAGCTCGGTGCCGCCCTGGGCCTGCGTCTTCCCGCCCAGCGGGACGGCGCCGTTCCACCAGATCAGGGCGTCCTCGGCCTTGCCGTCGCCCCAGTGGTGGTTGGGCTGGGAGACCGGGTTGTTCTTCTGGACGACCTTGCCGTCGACGACCTGGTCGCCGTCCCCCGTCGTGATCTGGTCGCGCGGGTCGGCGCCGGCGCGGTTGGTGGGGTTCGAGTAGCGGTACTCGCCGAACAGGTCGAGCGAGCCCCCGAGGATCGGGACGCCGACGCTCCCGAGGACGTCGTTGGTGAGCCCGTCGTTCTCGAAGCCGTTGGTGACGTGGCCGCCCACCCGGTACGTGAACTCGGGAGCGCGGACGCCGGACTTGAGGACCAGGTTCACGACGCCCGCGATGGCGTCCGAGCCGTACTGGGCGGCGGCGCCGTCCCGCAGCACCTCCATGCGGGAGATGGCGTTGGCCGGGATGGCGTTCATGTCGACGCCGCTCGAGCCCTCCTGGATTCCCGAGCCCAGCCGGTGGACCAGCGCGGTCGGGTGGCGGCGGTGCCCGTTGATGAGCACGAGCGTGTGGTCCGGGCTCAGCCCGCGCAGCGTGAACGGACGGTCGGCGTCGGTCCCGTCGGCCACCGTCTGGTGCGGGAAGTTCACCGACGGCGACAGCTGCTGCAGGATCATCGTGGTCTCGGTCGTCCCCGTCGACTGGATGGCCTCGGTCGTGTAGACGTCGACCGGCACCGGGAGCTCCTCGGCCGCCGTGTGCATGGCCCGGGATCCGATGACGCGGATCTCCTGGGCGCGCACGGCCTGCGTGGCCAGAACGAAGTCCTGGGTGACCGTGAGGCCCTGGCCGACCTGGATGCGAGCCGTCTTTGTCTGGTGCCCGATGAGGGAGGCCTGGACCGTGTAGCTGCCCGCCGGGACCCCGGAGATGGAGTAGCGGCCCCCGTCATCGCTGAGCGCCCCGAGGTCGGTGTCCTGGATCGTGATCTGGGCTCCCGAGAGGGGCGCTCCGGTCTCGTCGGTGACGCGGCCCCGGACGGTGCCCTGGGCGAGCAGCGAGCCGGGCGCGGCCGCTGTCAGGAAGAGCAGGGCCACGAGGGTGGCCCCGAGAAGGGACGACAGGCGTCGCATCAGGTGCTCCTTGGACGAGGTGTACCGTCGCGGGCGGGGTAGTCCCGCTGCCGGATACCCCCCGCCCCGAACGCGGAACACCATATCCGGGAGTCCGCACCTCCCGCAAACAATTCGCGTTACGGAGCCGCACGGCCCGGGGGCGGCCACCGAGCTCGTCGTGCGCTCGGAACCCCCGGGGCCGTCTGGGGATCTTCCGCCGTCAGGCCGGGTTGACGAAGCTGCCGGGGCTCTCGTCCGTGGCCGTGAATTCGGCTTTCCGCTCCGGGGAGGCCTTCGCCAGCGCCCGCCGGACGGCGTCCGCGTCCAGGTCGGCCACGTACACCGGCGTGCCGGGCTGCTGGCGCCAGGACTCGTCCAGCCCGCCGGCGTCCACCGGGTCGAAGCCCAGCTGGTCGATGACGTCCATGACGACTGCCTTGTCCTCCTCGTCGTCTCCGGCCACCGGGAGGGCGATCCGGTCGGGATCGCCCTCGGGACGCCCCATCTCCATGAGGTGCGCCGCGCGGATGTTGTTGAAGGCCTTGACCACGGGTCGGCCGAGCTGCTCGGAGACCCAGCGGCTCTCGGTCATGCCCTCCTCGATCTCCTGGATGCGGCCGTCGCGCTGACGGGGGTAGTAGTTCCCCGTGTCCACGACCACGACGTCGTCGGGGACGCCCTCGAACAGGTCGTCCGGAAGGTCCCGCACCGCGGCCTCGGGGATCGTGACGATCACCACCTGGCCCGAGCGGGCCGCTTCCCGGGCCCGCACCGCGGTCGCGCCCGTCTCCTCCTCCAGGTCGCTCAGCGTCTCCGGGGACCGGGAGTTGGCCACGTGGACGTCGTGCCCGAGCTCCGTGAGCCGCCGCGTCAGCGTCCCGCCGATCTGTCCCGCTCCTATGATGCCGATCTCCATGGTGCCTCCCTGTCGTCTACAGTAGCGTCCGGGCTCGCGGGGCGGACCCCGCCCTCTCGCCCGTTCCCCGGATCCTTCAGTCCCGAAGGATTCGCGCCACCTCCTCGAGCCGGGCGACGCCCCGGAGCTCGTAGGGGAAGAGGGGGACCGTCACGATCGGGAGGTGGCCCCAGCGCTCGCGGATCCGCTCGAGCTGCGCGCGCTGTCCCTCGGCCTTCCGGCGCAGGAAGTCGGAGTCTTCCTCCCGGACCACGTTGTTCACGACGAGCCGGTCGACCTTGAGGTCGTAGGACGCCATGTCGGAGAGGACTCCTTCCAGCTGCTCGACCGCCAGCGCCTCGGGGATGGTGACCATCGTGAAGCTCACCGACTCCCGGAGAAACGCCATGCAGGCCCTCGCCAGCTCCTCCCACCGCGCCAGGACGTCCAGGATGGACTCGCGGCTGGCGCCCGAGGACCGCAGGCGCGAGTAGATCCTCGGAGCCATCCTGAGGTGGTCCCCGAGTAGCGCCGGCGTCTCGAGGAGGGCCAGCGTCTGCCCCAGGGGCGCCGTGTCCCACACGATCGCCTCGTACTCCTCCTCTCCGGCCAGGCGGCGGATGTGGTCCACCATGAACTCCTCGTTCAGCCCGGGGAGGACGGAGGTGATGAACTCGACGAAGGTCGGGTAGTCGACGTCCACGAAGGCCGAGAACACCCGGTAGACGTCCCGTCCGAAGCGCTCGTCCCACATCGCCCGGACCTGCTCGCGCCCGAGCTCGAGGATCTCCAGGCCGGGCCTCACCTCCCGCGGCCGGTCACCGCCGGGCGCGAGCTCGAAGACGTGCGAGAGGGAGGGGGTCGGGTCGGTGGAGATGGCCAGCGTCCGGACGCCGCGCCCGGCCAGGCCCACCGCGGTGGCGGCCGAGCAGGTCGACTTCCCGACGCCGCCCTTGCCGATGAAGACGCGGACCGACGGGAGCCCCTCCGCCGGGGCTCCGGCGGGCGGCTCGGGACGGTCGGGGGTGGTGGCGGCTGGCACGCTGTTGCTCTCCGGAGTACGGTTCAGTGGCGGGAGCGCCGTGTCGGCGTGGTTTGAAGCCACGTGCCCAGACGCGCACCGGCTGTGCCATCGCGAGCCGGCTCCGGCTCGCCGCCGTCCGGGGGCGGACTCCGCTGCAGAGCCGATCGATCGAGGAGGATGCCGGTTCCATGAACGTCCGTTCGCTCCTCACCCCCGAAGCCCGGCTCCTGCTGGCCACAGCCGGCTCCGGCGCCCGGGATGAGGAGCTGGCCTGCCTCCTCGAAGCGCCGCTCGACTGGCGGCGGTTGCTGGATCTGGCCCTTCGCGAGCGGAGCCTGCCGCCGCTGTGGCGGAGGCTGGCTCCCCTGGCGGGGGGACGTTTCCCCGCCGAGGCCGTCGAGGCCTTCGACCGGGCGGCCGCCAACCGGAGACTCTTCCTGGCGCTGTTGCACCATCGGCTGGTGGAAGCGCTGGGGGTTCTGGAAGATGGCGGGATCCCGGTCCTCCTGATCAAGGGGGCGGCGCTGGCGCATTCCGGCTACGGGGACTTCGTCGACCGGCCGATGGCTGATCTGGATCTGCTGGTGAATCCCGAGCACGCCCGGCGCGCCTGGACCCTGATGAGAGGCATCGGTTGGACCTGGAAGCCCGAGCGCTACCCCGCACCGTGGTACCGGGGCATGCATCACCTTCCCCCGCTCGAGGACAGCCGGGAGACGGGAGCTGTGCTCGAGGTCCACTCGGCAGCGCTGGTGTCGGGCCACGGATACCGGTTCGGCGCGGAAGACCTGTGGAGGGGCGCCCGCGAGATCCACGTCGAGGGGCGGACGACCTTCGTGCCCCGGCCCGTTCCTCATCTGGTCCACGTGTGCATCCACTTCGCCTGGGTCCACCAGCTCGGACGGGGCGCCTGGCGGACCTTCAGGGACCTGGAGGTGCTCGCCGGAATGGACGGCTTCCGGTGGGAGCCGTTCCTGGAAGCGGCTCGCGACAGCGGGGCCGGCCGGTGCGGGTTCTGGACCCTACTCCTGGGGCGCGAGCTGGCCTCGGCCGCGGTGCCCGCCCGGGTCCTCGAGGACCTGCATCCGGCAGGCCTGCCTTCACCTCTCCTCGACGCGCTGAGCCGACACTACGCCGTCGGCCTCCTGGGCTCGGAGGCGAGCTGTCCCTCGATGCGACTCAGGCGTCTCCTCTGGAGGATCGGAGTGCATCCGGCGCGGGATCGGCGGACGCCGTGGCCGGGAGCCGGGAGGGACGAGGACGCGGGGCCCGCGGGCGGTGAACCGTCCGCCGCGCACGAAGAGAGGGCCGGGAAGCTCGCCCGACACGTCCGGGACAGGGGCGAGTGGGCCGCCTACCTCCGCAGCGTGCTCGGAAGGGCATCTCCTTGAGGAGAGCCGGGCCGGGCGCGGAAGGCCTGCCGCGGTACGGCGCGCGATCCTCGAGGGGCCCTCAGGCCCTCGGCCGGTAGGGCTCGGCCTCCTCGCTCCGGTAGGGGGCGGCCTGAAGCCGGAAGAGCCGAGCGTACTTCCCGCCGAGCTCGAGCAGCTCCTCGTGACTCCCGCGCTCGATGACGCGGCCCTCCTCGAGCACGTAGATCCGGTCGGCCATGCGGACGGTGGAGAAGCGGTGGCTGATGAGGAGGGCGGAGCGGTCGGACACGAGCCGCTTGAGCGTACCGAACAGCTCGGCCTCCGCGGCCGCATCGAGGGCGCTCGTGGGCTCGTCCACGATGAGGATGTCCGCATCGCTTCCGAACACCCGGGCCAGCGCCAGCTTCTGCCACTCGCCCGTGCTCAGCTCCTCCCCCTCCGGGAAGAGGCGACCGAGGACGGTGTCGTATCCCTCTCGGAGCTCGCGAAGGAACGTGTCCGCTCCGGCGGTCCGCGCCGCCTCCTCGATCCAGTCCCCTTCGGGATCGCGCTGGATGTCGCCGAGCCGGATGTTCTCCCGCGCCGTGAAGAAGTACCGGCCGAAGTCCTGGAACACGACCGACAGGACGCGCCGGTACTCCTCGGGCCGGAAGCGCCGGATGTCCGTTCCGTCGAGCGTGATCCGACCGGAATCCGGATCATAGAGGCGGCTCAGGAGCTTCACGATCGTGCTCTTGCCGGCGCCGTTCATCCCCACCAGAGCCACCACCTCTCCGCGACCGATCGTGAGGCTGACATCCTCCAGCACGGGGCGCGAGCTTCCCGGATAGCGGAAGCCGACGTTCTCCATGCGGAGCGCGTCCCGGACCGGGTCCGGCACGGGCTCCGGATCCGCCGGCGCTCGCAAGCGAGGCTCCACGTCCAGGAAGTCATCCAGGAGGGAGAGGAAGAGGTTGTTTTCGTAGAGGCTCCCGAGGCCGCTGAACAGCGTTCCCATCCGCGAGCGGCCGGTCTGCACGGCCCCGAGGTACATGACGAGGCTCCCCAGCGTGATCGCTCCGCTCCACGTCTGCTCCGCTATGATCACGAAGCAGACGAAGACGGCCACGGCCGCGATGGCCTGCGCCGCCACGTCCTCCAGCGCCCGGCGTCGGGAGAGGTCGATCCTCTCGTTCCGGAGTACCGAACGGAGGTCGCGGAAGCTCCCGATCAACCAGGGTCCGAGCTCGAACGTCCGTATCTCTTTGGCCGGCGCGGTGTTCGACAGGATCCAGCTCAGGTAGTTGGCCCGGCGCTCCGTCGGGGACCTCGCCTTCCTCCACAGGTACGTCCGCTCCGCGTCTCGCAGCCGTACGACGAGCACGGCGCACGCGGCCACGGTCAGGAGGATCGGGACGAGGAGGCTCGCCCCGGCCAGGAGCCCCAGGACCCCCAGCACGGTGAGGGCGCTCCGGGTCACCTGGAGGAGGGCGTTGAGGACCTGCGTGGGTCGGTACGGGGCTTCCTGCTGGGCCCGGTGCAGGGTATCGTGATAATCCGGGTCTTCGTAGTAGCCGTAGTCCACCCGGATCGACTGCTCGTGGATCAGCGCGAGCACGTGGTCGGTGACGAGCTGGGACTGGGCGCTGGTCACGTGGCTCTCGACGGCTCCGACCGCGGCGGCGAGAAAGGCGGCGCCCGCGAGAAGGCCCAGATAGAGAACGACGGCGTCGAAGGCCGCTGCGTCGGCGCCCCCCGTGACGCCGGCGGTGAGGGCGTCGACCGCGAGCTTCATCAGGTAGAGGACCAGGAGGGGGAGCGCCGACTGCAGGACGGCCTGGAGAAGCGAGACCACGGTCCGCGTCGGCGATGCCTCCCACACGAGCCGGAGGGCACGGCCGAGGCGGAGAGAGTCCCGGAGCTTGTCCGCCGTCCTTCGGACGAAGGCCACCATGGGCTCCAGTGCGGGGCGGGAGGCTGCGGAAGAGTCCGAGACGCTATGCTAGTCGGGTCGGCGGCGGGCGGCAACGTGCGGCGACGCCGTCTCGTCACGGCGATACTTGTGAAGCGTGGACACCACACCTCCTCCCCCGCCCGGAGGGTTCTGGCCCCGAAACAGCCGGATTTCGGGGGATCTGCGGGGCCCGAGGCCGGGCACGGGGCTTGCCAGAAATAGGTGGGCGGTCGATCTTGCGATAGGCAGGATCGTGCGGCGCCGTGCCGGACGCCCCACCACGGACGCGCCGGTCTTCGACGTCACAAGGGCTACGAACCCGGGAGCTGGACATGATTCAGTACGAGCGGCCTTCGATCACGGACCACGGCTCGATCGCGCGCCACACGTTCTTTCGGTGCGAGAGCGGCAACGACTCCGCGACCAAGCCGAAGGACTGGAGAGACTTCCCGACCGACAAGTTCGGGGAGTGCTCGTCGGGCCACGCGTCGTAGTCGCTGGCGGCCGTCCACCGGGAGCGACGTAGGCGGCACGACCTGAGGCAGGCGGCGGCTTCCCGGCCGACGCCCGCTGTTCATTTGCCTTGAACCAACCCCCCTTCCCCACCCGCAATCCCGATGTCGTCGCCTCCCGCCTCAGGGACGGCGGGCTGGTCATCCTCCACCTCGAATCGGGCGAGTACCACGAGCTGAATCGGGTGGGAGCCGCCATCTGGGATCTGATCGACGGCACGCTGAGCCCACCGGAGATAGCGCGGGAGCTCCGGCCCGACCTCGAGGGGGCGCCGGACGACCTCGAGTCGGTCGTCGCGACGTACCTCTCCGAGCTCCGCGAGCGCGATCTCGTCGTCTGATGGGCGCGATCGCCGTCTATCTCTCCAGGAGCGGATCGGCGGACCCCGAAGTCGCCGAGCGGATGCTCGGTGCAGCGCCGCACCGCGGACGGTGCATCGAAGTCGAGGAGCTCGGAGGGGCCCTCCTCGGCGTGGTCAACACGCCCGATTGGCGGACCGCGACTCTGGCACGAGACGGGACGCGGGTGGCCGTCTTCGGTGGCACGCTGGACAACGTCGACGATCTTCGGGCCGAGCTGGCGCGCGAGGTCGATCCGAGGAGGCTTGCCACTCCGGCGGCCCTGCTTCTCGCGGCGTTCGCTCGCTGGGGGAACGGTGCCGTCGCGCGGCTCCGTGGCTCCTTCACCGGCGCGCTCACCGACGGGGTCTCGGTCACGTGCTTCCGGGATCAGTTCGGGACCCGTCCCCTCGTCTACCACGATGGTCCGTCGGGCTTCTACGCCGGGACCGAGGTCAAGCAGGTCCTGGCAGGAGCGCCCATCTCCAGGGAGCCCGACTTGGAGCACCTCTACGCGATCCTGTTCGGCGGACTTGAGTGGAGGACTTCCTACCGCGGCGTAGGGTGCATCCCGCAGGCTGCGATCACCACCGTGGGGTCGAGACCCGGCGTGGAGAGGACGACCTACTGGGACCCCGCCGTGCACGTCGAGACGTCCAGCCTGGGGCCGGCAGAGGCGGTGGAGGGAACCCTCGACGCTCTGGATCGTGCGGTCCGCAGAGTCCTTACGGGCCAGGACGCCATCCTCTTGAGCGGAGGGCTCGACTCGCCCGCGCTCGCGGCGTTCGCCGCGGAGGCCCGCGGCCCCCGGCGCCACATCGAGGCCGTGACGTCGATCTACCCCGACCAGCCGACGGCCGACGAGCACGAGTGGACCGAGATGGCCGCGAGCCATCTGGGCCTCCCGCTCCACCCCTACGTGGCTGAAGCGGGGAGCATGGACGATGTCGAACACTGGGTCGGTCTGCTCGACGGGCCCGTCGCCGTCTTTTCCATTCCCGAGTCCGCGGAGGCGTACGAGGCTGCTCGGAGCGTGGGGGCTCGGACCGTGCTGACGGGTGAGCTCGCCGAGTTCCTGTTCGAGAACCGCCACTATCTCCTGGGACACCTCCTCTCACATGGGCGCCTTCGGGCCGCGATGCGGGTCGTGGCCGGCCTGCGACGCCGGGGAATGACGTACCGGCGGATCGCCGGACACGTCGTCGAGGAGCTCGCACCGACCAGCCTCATGGAAGGTTACCGTCGCCTGCGGGGCGGAGAACCCCGACCCAATCATCGTACGGTGCCACCCTGGGTGGACGAGAGCGAGATCCCGCCGCGGCCCACGCTCGAATCCACATCGGACCTCGGTCCCCGACGTCGCTGGAGGTTCAGCCAGACTTCACCCTTCCGAGGCCGGAGCATCGGCTTCGAGGCCGATGAGATCTGTGCGGCGGCATGCGGGGTCGAGGCGCGGCGTCCGTTCGCAGACGTGGACCTTTGGGAGTTCGTCCTGAGCCTGCCTGCGGAGGTGAAGTTCCCGGACGAGAGCTCGAAGCCGCTGCTGCGGAAGGCCATGCGTGGAGTGCTTCCCGATGCGCTCATCGACCGGAAGGACAAGACCTACTTCGACGAGTTCCATCTGGCGACGGCCGACTATCCCACCCTGAAGCGACTGCTCGTCGGCTCACCGCATGCGCTGTCCGGCATCCGTTACGAGCACCTCGGAGAGCGACTCGAGAGCGGCGACATGGGGATCTACGAGCTTCAGTGGGCGCGGAACGTGGCGCGGGTGCACGCCTTCCTCGACCAGTGGTGAACGGTCCCGTGCCCTCCTGCTGTCGCGGCACCTGCTTTGGATACGGAGTCCGCTCGGAGCTCGGACTGAGATACCTCCGCGAGGGCGATGGGGACCCCCTGGAGATCGTAGATGGGGGAAGCTTCGATTCTCCGCCGGGTGAGCTCCTCCGAGAGTGGCGTCCCCCCGTATACCCGACCCACGTCAGGCTCCACGGCGCCGACGCAGGCTTCAGGCTGTGGTTCGAGGACGGGGGCTGGATCGGCGTGGAGCCCCACGTCCCGCGGATCATCGTGCCCGCGGGCAGCGATCTTCTGCGCGTCGAGGAACGGCTGTGGGGTCTACCGATCCTGCTCTGTTTCCTGGAGCGCGGTGATGTCCCGCTCCATGCGTCCTGCGTCGAGGTCGGCGGGCGGGCCCTGCTCCTGGCGGGGCCCAGTGGCTTCGGAAAGACCACGCTGGCCGCCGCGTTCGCGGAAGCCGGCCATCGCCTGCTCTCGGAGGACCTGTCCTGTCTCCGCCCGGGTGACCCGTGGAAGGTCGTACCGGGCCCGGCAATGCTGCGAATTCGCACGGACGTGGCACATGTCGTCCGTCCCTCCGGCGTCCGCGAGCTGCGGAGGGATGGGGAACGGGTTCACTGGGCCCTCGAGGTCGGAAGGGGCACGTGCGACCCGGTTCCCCTGGTCGGCATGGTCCTCCTGAACGTAGACGACACCGATCCGCGGCTCGAGCCCGCGACGGGAGCGGAGGTCATCCGGAGCCTGTGGGCCGTCAGCTTCAACCTGCCCACCGACGAGGACAGGGCGAGAAGCTTCACGGCCGTGGCCGAGCTCGCCGCCGCGATACCGACCTGGAGTCTGACCCGGCGACTCGCTCCGGACGCACTCCGTCCGACCATTGAGTGCCTGCTCGGCGCCGTGGGTCAGGTGGGCCGCTGACCGTCCTGGTCGACATCACGAAGCAGCCGTCCCGCCTCACGTCTTCGATCGGCCCTCTCCGCCGTACCGGGCGAGGACCTCCTGGCCCAGCCGTCCGGGCGGTGGCCCCACGTCTTCCCCGCCCACTTCCACCCAGGCATGGGCCTCGTGGGATGCGGGATTGGGCGGGAGGCCGATGACGATCTCGGCCGGCGTGCGCTGCCGGCGGAGCATCCTCAGGAAGACCAGTGAGAGGACGATGCAACGGGGTCCATGGCCCCCGACCCTGAGCACCCGCTCCACGATTCTGCCGAGTCGCCTCGGATCCAGCCGCTCGAAGCGCAGCCGCGGCGGGCGCTGCAGGCTTCGCACGAGCCCGGGAAGCGACCGCCACCTGAGCCCGAGCGAGACGAAGACGAAGTCGTAGACGATGAGCAGGGAGAGCCCCGTCTTCCTGAAGATGCTCAATTCGCCCGTGCGGCCGACGTCAGTACGGGTCGCCTCGCCCTTTGTCATGCTCCGCAAGGTGTCTCCAGGGTAGGGCCGGCTGCAACGCCTGGGTTTCGCCAGCCGGGCCCCCGCGGGCGGCTCGGGACGGTCGGGGGTGGTGGCGGCTGGCACGGCCTGCCTCCGGTCGCGGCGGACGGGGAGCGGGAATGCGTCATGCACGGGGTGTGCACGCTCCGGGCCGCGTCGCCCGGACTCGGACCGCTCGGGAGCTCGAAACGGGAGGACACGCATGCGAGTCCTGGTGGTCGGCGCTTCGGGGACGATCGGGAGCGAGGTGGTGGCGGCCCTCGGGGACCGCCACGAGGTGGTCTCCGCCTCACGCTCGCACGGGGACGTTCGGGTGGACCTGACCTCGCGCTCGTCCATCGACGCCATGTACGAGGAGATCGGTGACGTCGACGCAGTCGTGTGCGCGGCGGGCGAGGCCGCCTTCGGGCCGCTCGCGGAGCTCTCCGATGACGACTTCGAGCTCTCCCTCCGGAGCAAGCTCATGGGCCAGGTGAACCTGGTGCGCTCGGGGGTCGGGCACGTCCGCGACGGCGGGTCGTTCACGCTGACCACCGGGATCCTGGCGGCCGAGCCCACGGGGGGGTGCGGGGCGGTGAGCCTGGTGAACGCCGGACTCGAGGGTTTCGTGCGCGCGGCGGCGCTCGAGCTTCCGCGCGGCCTCCGGGTCAACGCGGTGAGCCCGCCGTGGGTGGCCGAGACCCTGGAGGCGATGGGGCGGAGCCCGGCCGCGGGCCTGCGGGCCGCCGTCGTGGGCCGGGCCTACGTGGCCTGCGTGGAGGGTGCGAGGCAGGGTCGCATCGTCGATGCCCGGGACTTCGCCTGAGAGAGCCGCTCGCGGCCGGGAACAACGGGCCAGAGACGTCCGTTCAGGGGGATGAGCGCGCGGGGCGGAGCGCGCCCCGCCAGGATGAGAATCCAGAGCTCCTTGCACCGGGAGGAACCGTGCGCGTGAGTCGAATCCCCGGAACGAACCTCGCCATCATCGTTGTTCTCTGCGCCGGAGTCGCGGCCGCCGGATGCGGCGGGTCGGGCTCCCCGGACGGCACGGGCGCTTCCTATCCGACCGCGCCGTCGGTCCGCTTCGACAAGGGTGGAACCCAGGACCATTTCAACGAGAAGTTCGAGTTCACCGGAGTGGACCTCTCTGACGCCGGCGGGCCCGCCGACGCGACGATCCGCGCGGGAAGCAAGAGGAACAACAACAGCCAGGACACCGACTGTGGCTACTTCACGTCGGCGGACGCATACCTGGGGAGCTTCGACACCCAGGGTTTCGCGTCGGACGATCCGGATGTCGTCCTGTCCTTCTGCGTGGACCACTTCGGAGACCGGTCCCGGGCCTGACCCCGTCGCGGCCCGCCACGACACGGCGGGCGGGCGCGGTCACCGCCTCGCCCGCCCGCCCCACCTTCCTCCGCGTCCACCCGGACGCCGCCGCCATCAGCCCCCTCCCCACGAGGTAGTCTCCGCCCGGCTCCGTCCCTTATCTTTCTCGTCCGGAGCGACGCCCGCCATCGCGTCGCGGCGGACCGTCTGCGCCGCACCGGGTACACATGGAGCGACGAACGTGGCGGGCCCGCATCGCCCGCGGTCGAGACACCAGGAAGGAAGCGGATGGCCACTCCCCTCGAAGCGATCGGCACGAAGATAGAGTCCGAGGACACGTACGGTCTCGAGACCGAGGACCTCGTCGAGCTGTACCGGACCATGTACACCTCCCGCCGCATCGACGACCGGGAGATGCACATGAAGCGCCAGCAGAAGATCTTCTTCCAGATCTCGGGCGCCGGGCACGAAGCGATCAACGTGGCGGCCGGCAGGGCCATGAAGCCCGGCTACGACTGGCTCTTCCCCTACTATCGGGACCGGGCCCTGTGCCTCCAGCTGGGCGTCACGCCGCTGGAGATGTTCCTCCAGGCGGTCGGGGCCGGGGACGACCCGGCCAGCGGGGGGCGCGAGATGCCCGCCCACTTCGGCCATCCGACCCTCCGGATCCCCACCTCTTCGAGCCCGGTCGGGAGCCAGTATCTGCCCGCCGTGGGCTGCGCCGAAGCCGTCGCGCGCGCCGCGAAGATCGGCGTGGAGGCCGACGAGGAGGGGGCGGACTGGCACGACGACGAGGTCGTGGTCGTGAGCGGCGGGGAGGGCTCGACCTCGGAGGGCGAGTTCTGGGAGGCGCTGAACACGGCCTGCAACCTGAAGCTCCCCGTGATCTTCCTGATCGAGGACAACGGCTACGCCATCTCGGTCCCGATCGAGGTGCAGACGGCCGGCGGCAGCATCTCGAAGCTGGTGAGCGGCTACCCGGACCTCCTTCTCCGCGAGGTGGACGGCACGAACCCCCTGGAGAGCTACCGGGTCATGCGGGAGGCGGTGGCCCACTGCCGGGAGCGGAAGGGTCCGGCCCTGGTCCACGCCCACGTGATCCGCCCCTACAGCCACTCGATGTCGGACAACGAGGAGCTCTACAAGACCGAGGCGGAGCGCGACGAGGAGGCCGCCCGCGACCCGATCCCGAACTTCGCCGAGTACCTCGTGCGTCAGGGCCACGCCTCCGAGGAGGAGCTCGAGGCCCTGCGCGAGGAGGTCGACGGGCAGGTGGCCGAGGCGGCCGACGAGGCGACCGGCCACGAGCAGCCGGGGCCAGAGACCGTCTACTTCCACATGGTCTCCGACCGCGTCGATCCGCGCTCGGACGACTTCGCCACCGAGCCCGAGCTGGAGGGGAACGAGACCACGATGGTCGACCTCCTCAACATGTGCCTCCGCGACGAGATGGAGCGGGACCCGCGCATCGTCGTGTTCGGCGAGGACGTGGCGGACGCCAGCCGCGAGGAGGTCCTCGACGAGGTGAAGGGGAAGGGCGGGGTGTTCAAGGTCACCGCCGGCCTCCAGCGGCAGTTCGGCGGGGATCGCGTGTTCAACTCGCCCCTGGCCGAGGCCAACATCGTCGGCCGGGCGGTGGGCATGGCGCTCCGCGGTTTGAGGCCGGTCGCCGAGATCCAGTTCGTCGACTACATCTGGCCCGCCTACAACCAGATCCGGAGCGAGCTGGCCACCATGCGCTGGCGCTCGAACGGGCACTACTCCGCTCCGGCCGTGATCCGCGCCACGTATGGCGGATACCTGGGCGGCGGGGCCATGTACCACTCGCAGAGCAGCTCCTCGCTCTTCACCCACATCCCGGGGCTCCACGTGGTCTGCCCGTCCAACGCGCTGGACGCGAACGGGCTCCTGAGGACGGCGCTCCGCTGCGAGGACCCGGTGCTCTTCTTCGAGCACAAGCACCTCTACCGCCAGACGTACAACAAGAGCGCCTATCCGGGCCCGGACTTCATGATCCCGTTCGGGCGGGCGCGGGTGGTCGAAGAGGGGAGCGACCTCACGGTCGTGACCTACGGCGCCCTGGTCGAGCGCACCCGCAAGGCCATGCGGAAGCTGGAGAAGGAAGGGAACCCGGTGAGCGTCGAGCTCCTGGACCTGCGCACCCTGAACCCGCTCGACATGGACGCGATCGAGCGCTCCGTGAAGCGGACGAACAAGGTCCTCATCGCCTACGAGGACCCGGGCTCCTGGGGCTGGGGCGCGGAGATCTCGGCGCGGATCGCCGACCGCGTGTTCGAGTGGCTGGACGGCCCGGTGCGGCGCGTGACGGGAAAGGACGCCTTCGTGGGCTACGCCCCGCGCCTGGAGGAGGCCATCCTGCCCCAGGTCGAGGACCTGGCCGAGGGGATCGCCGAGCTGCACAGGTACTAGGGCGGAGCGCACCGCGGCTCCGGAGCCGCGGTGCGCCCACGGCGGAGGGCGTGCGGCTGCCGGTGGACGGCGCGGCCCCGCGTGGGCGCCTCCCCGTCGGAGGCGCCCGGGGGCTCACGGGCTCAGAACGGGAACTCGAGTCCCGCCGTCAGATGGAAGTCGTTGATGAAGTCGCTGGCGACTTCGTACATACGGTCCCGGACCTCGAGCCGGAAGGCGGTGGTGCCGCCGCTGATCGGAGTCGTGATCCCGCCCCCCAGGAGCCCGGCGAACCGCGTGTCGCTGACCCCGTTCCCGGTGAACGTGATCGCACCGAGGCCCGCGTTGAGGAAGGGCACGGTGCTCCCCGCGGTCGGCACGCGGAGCACCACGGCCCCCTGGTAGCCGAGGACCGTCAGGCCGTTGCCGGCCGGGATCCAGTCCAAGTCGGCCTCCAGGCCCACGGTCGGCGTCAGGAACATCGTGCCCCGGGCGCCCAGGATGGGGTCGGTGTCCCCCTGGAACTCGTTGAAGGTGTAGAGCCCGCCCACCACGGCCAGGCTGGTCTCCCGCGCCTGCGCCGCCGCCCGCGCCGGCAGCGCCGTGGCGGCCGCCACTCCGAGGATGAGGCTCAAGGCCAGTGCTCTCAGGGGTGCTCTCATGGTCTCCTCCCGGGTCCTGAAGGGAATTCTCGAGCGCCCGAGGCCGGACTACGGGTTACCGGCGGGCTCGTGGGGGCGCTCCGGGGTTCGGGAAAGGGTCCGCGGATGGCGGCGGGACGACGCCGTCAGGAAATGTGGGGGTTTTCGGTGCGCACGAACAGGCCGTCGGCGTGCGCCGCGTCGGCACGATCGTGACGGACTACTCTGTTCACTCCGCTCCGCCCCCCTCCGCCCTCTCCCGCCACGCCCTGATGTCTCCCACCAGCTCCCGGCGCTCGACGCCCTCGCCCGCGTATCCGAGGGTCCTTCCGTGAAGGTCGAAGTGGGGGAGCGTGTGGTTGCGGTCGATCCACTCGGGGGGAAGGCCCCGCTCGCGCCCCCAGGCGATCAGCTCCTCGATGGAGGCGTCGCTGTAGGCGTGGCAGAGCGGATCACCCTTCGAGATGTTGGCGTGCGGGACGTCCTTGGGGGCAGTGTGATAGTGGAACTTGATCAACGGTCCGTCCATCCCTGGCTCGTGTCGGCTCGACGCCGGATGCTACGCCGGCGTCCCGCGCGGAGCGAGGCCGAAGGCGCTCTCGTCGAGGTTCCCGGAGGCGGCAGATGCGGTCGTTCAGAGCGGTGTTCCTCACGGTCGTCGTGGCGGTGGCCCTGGTCGTCGTGGCCGTTCTCTTCCACATGCGCCGTCCGTCCGTCGAGACGGCCCAGCCCACGGCCGCGCGGGTGCGTGCGACCGGGAAGTGCGCCTCCTGCCACGAGGAGGAGACGAGCGCGATGGTGGCGGAGTACGAGAAGAGTCGCCACGCGGAGCGCGGCGTCACCTGCCTGGACTGCCACGCGCCCGCTCCCGGCCAGGACTCGCTGGCGCACCGCGGCTTCACGATCGCGACGCACCTGACGGCCAAGAACTGTGCGAGCTGCCACGCGGACGAGTACCGGCAATTCCTGCGGAGCCGCCACGCCGCGCCGGCGTTCGCGGCCATCCACGGCGCGGCACCCTTCACCGACGAGGAGGTGGCCTTCGCCGAGCGCTTCCATCCGGGCGCGGTGAAGCGGCCGCCTAACGCGCTGGCGGCGCTGGAGGGGGACACGGCCATCCAGTCCGGCTGCGAGTCGTGCCACTCGATCGGCCGGCCCAACGCCGACGGCTCGATCGGGAGCTGCACGGACTGCCACACCCGCCACGCCGCCTCGGTCGCGATCGCCCGCGGGCCGCGGACCTGCGGCCAGTGCCACATGGGCCCCGACCATTCGCAGATCGAGATCTACGAGGAGTCCCGGCACGGCATCCTCTTCCGGGCGCAGCAGAGCAGCATGAACCTCTCGGCCGATCCCGCGGATCTCACCACCGCGGACATGCCGGTCCCGACCTGCGCCACCTGCCACATGAGCGGGCTGGACAACCTGGACGTCACCCACGACGTGACGGAGAGGCTCTCCTGGTGGCTGTTCGCCCCGGTCTCGGAGAAGCGGCCGTCCTACGAGCGGGGACAGGCGGCCATGCAGAGCCTCTGCGACAGGTGCCACACGGACGCGCACACGAAGGCGTTCTACGCCAAGGCCGAGAAGGTCGTCGCCGCGACCAACGCACGGATCTCGGCGGCCTCGGCCCTCATGGACTCGCTCCACGCCGAGGGGGTGCTCACGCCCGCGCCCTTCGACGAGCCCATCGAGTTCCAGTACTTCGACATGTGGCACTACTACGGCCGGACGGCCAAGCACGGGGCGTTCATGGGCGGCGCCGACTTCGTGCAGTGGCACGGGAACTACGAGCTGCTGCACACGATGACGGAGCTGAGGACGGAAGCCCGGGAGCTGAGGCGGGAGCACGCGGCCTCGGCGGGGCGATGAGCGCTGCCGGGAGGGGCGACTCCGCCGCGGTCGGGTCGGGCTCCGGGAGCGGCACCGAGGCCGCGGACGGCCCGCCGGGCTTCCCCCTGCTCGTCGAGGCGTTCGCCGCGGCCAACCTGGGCTTCCTGGTCCTGGACACGTGGCTGGCGCACGAGACGAACCGGTTCGCGCGCACGGCCGAGTGGACGCCGGTGATCTTCGCCGCGGCCGGAGCGGCCGCCCTGGCCGTGAACCTGCTCCGGGCCTGGCTGGGCCGCCGGCGCGGGGCCCGCTTCCAGGAGGGCGCGGGCCGCCCGATCGGCCTGGCGGTCGGCTGGGGCGGCATCCTGGTCGGCGCCACGGGCCTCGTCCTCCACCTCACCAGCCGCTTCTTCGAGGCCCTCACGCTCCGCAGCCTGGTCTACTCCGCCCCCTTCGTGGCGCCCCTGGCGTTCACCGGCCTGGGCTTCCTGGTGCTCCTCCCGCGCATGGTGGACGTCCGCTCGGAGACGTGGTCGCGGTGGGTCCTGTTCCTCGCGCTGGGCGGCTTCGCCGGGAACTTCGTCCTGTCGCTGACCGACCACGCCCAGAACGGCTTCTTCCAGCCCGTCGAGTGGATCCCGGTGGCTTCGGCGGCCATCGCGGTCGGCTACCTCACGGCCCTGTTCGCCGCGCCCCACGGCCCGGGCTTCCGGAGGGCGGGGTGGTGGGTGCTGGGGCTGCAGGCCCTGGTGGGGGCGGTCGGCTTCGTCCTCCACGCGCTCCCGGCGCTCCGCGAGGCGGGCGAGCCGCTCCTGTATCGCGTGGTCTACGGGCCGCCCAAGTTCGCGCCGCTCCTGTTCGCCGACCTCGCGGTGCTGGGCGGGCTCGGATTGGCCGCGCTCGGGCGGAGGGCGCCGGCGGGAGGACGCCCCGCGCGGGCGGCCCCGGGAGCGTCCGGCGGCCGCGCGGAGGCGTCCCCGGGCGTTCCCGGCAGCGCCGCCCGGGGAGAGGTCAGCCCCGGCTGACCAGGAGGACCCCGGCCACCAGGATGGCCGTGGCCACCAGCCGCCGCCCCGTCTCCCGCTCCCGGAAGAAGATCGCGCCCGCCAGCACGGTGAGGAGCGTCCCGCTCCGCTTCAGCGTGATCACGTAGGCGGCCAGCGTCAGGCGGAGCGCCTCCGTCTGCGTCACGAACATCGCCGCGAACAGGAGCCCCTGGAGCGCGAGTCCCCCGGGATGGGCTCGGAGCGTCCGGGTGAGGGAGGGGGACGCCGGGCCGACGTCCCCGGCCGGCGCCTCCCGGCCCGGCGCGCCCGGGGCCGGCCCGCCGCCGGTCTCCTCCGCCCCCGGAGCCGGCCCTCCCCCCCGCCGCGCCCCCCGGACCGCCGCCGGCAGGAAGGCCACGGCCAGGCAGGTCGTGAGGGCCGCACCGTAGAAGGCGGGCGAGCTCCGGAGGACCGCCACCCGGTCGATCGTCCCCGACACGGCCCACACCGCCGCCACGGCCAGCATGCGGCGGGCGCCGGGCTCCCGGAGCAGCGCGCGGAAGGGCGCCAGGAGGCCGCGGTCCTCCCCGGGCGAGGCCAGGAGGTAGACGCCCGCCGCCACGAGCGCGATCCCGGACGCGCCCTGGAGGCTCGCGTGCTCGCCCGTGAGGATCCACTCGACCGGGAGCACGAGCACGGGGGTGAGGGCGAGGAGGGGATAGGTGAGGCCGAGCTCGCCCTCCTCGAGCGCCCGGACGAAGAGCGTGAACCCGATGAGGTCCAGGATCGCGTTGATCCCCAGGACGAGCCAGAAGGAGCCCTCGACCGCCGGCAGGCCGCGGACGAGGAGGTAGAGGAGGAGCGGCGGGAGGGCGAAGGCGAAGATCGACCAGGTGGCGACCCCCCGCCCCACGCGGCGGGTCAGCTCCTTGGTCCAGGCTCCCTGGGCGGCGTAGAGGACCGCCGTGGCGAGCCCGAGGAGGACCCAGCTCAGCGGGAGCCGTGCGGTTGGGCGGCCCCCTCGTGCCCGCCGTGCTCCATGTCCATGGGGGCCGGCGCGCCGGGCTCGGGTCCCGCCACGGGCCCGTCCTCGCCGGCGTCCGTGTAGCGTCCCGAAAACATGTCCTCGGGGGCCGGCCCCGCCTGCCGGGTCTCGTGGCTGCTCATCCTGGTGTGCAGCGTGCGGAGCGGCGCGGTCACGGTGTTCCACAGGTCCTGCCGATAGGTGGGGTCGTCCCGGTCGACGGCAGCGAGGTCCTCGCCCCCGGCGGCCACGAACAGCCCGGCCGCGAGGCCCATCCCGCCCAGCGGCGTGGGATGGTCCAGCGGGTTGTCGTAGACGATCGCGACCCGATAGACGTGGTCGCTCCGAAGGGGGAGCCCTCCCTGCAGCCAGAACTTCGCCATCGGAGTGGAGAACACGCGGCCGCGCGCGTCCGCCCAGGGGCGGGCGCTCCACAGCGTCTCGCCGGTCGTCACGTCCTCCAGGCGCACGCGGGAGGCGAAGTCGTGCATGTGGGTGCCGAGCCCGAGGATGCGCGCGTCGATGGCCGGCCGCCCCTCCCACGAGCGCTCCGTGCGGCCCGGCGGGACGGGGAAGTCCTTCACCCCCAGCGGCCCCATGACGTCCACGTAGAACGGGTAGACCTCCACGGGTCGGACGAGCCGCTCCCCGCGGGGCACGTACTCGAGCGTGACGTGGAGGTAGGCCCCCTCGTAGGAGGTCCCCGACGAGTTGGCGAACATGCTGGCTACCACCAGGCGCATGGCCGAATGCGTGGGGATACCCATGATGGGCGGGAGGCTCACCGCCCGCGTCTCGCGTCCGGCGGCCATGATCCGGCGCGAGATCGGGGTGAAGAGCTGCCGCCGGTCGGGGTCGATGAGGTTGACGTGGTGGAGGAGGTCGTCCGGGAGGCGGTTCCCGTCCGCGTCCGTGATCCTCCAGGAGAAGCCGTGGATCCAGCCCAGGTCCGGGATGGAGACCACCTGCGTGGGGACCCGGTAGTGCGGCATGCCGGACGGGAGGCGCACCGGACCGACGATGACCTCGAAGGCCCCGTCGTCCGGGTGGTCCTCGGCCCGGACGTACCGGTGGCCCGCGTGCGGGATGGGCGGCCGCGCCTCGGCCGCCGCAGTTCGGGGGCCGGCGTGCCCGGCCGCGGCCGCCTCCGCCTCCCGGGCCGGCCGCTCCCGCGTTCCCGCGTGCTCCTGCGCCCGCAGGCCCCCTACCACGAGGATGGCCAGGGCGGCCCCCGCCAGGACCCCGGCGGCGATCCGGGAAGGACGGCCGGCTCCGATGATCCTCGGGCTTCGCTCGATGTCCGTCCTCATGCTCGTCCGGGGCTGAACGTGAACCGGCGCCGCGGGGGGCGCCGGTCTTCCGATGGATCGCACGCAGGCGGGGCGTCCGGCGGACGGGCGTCCGCGCGGCGCCCTCGCGAGGGCGCCCTCAGGCGGGCGCGGGGACGTCGAAGTGCTTGTAGTTCTTGGCGATGAAGTCCTTCCACTGCTCGGGGACCTCATCGTCCGGATAGATGGCCTCCACCGGGCACTCCGGCACGCACGCGCCGCAGTCGATGCACTCCTCGGGATGGATGTAGTACTGGTCGTCGCCCTCGTAGATGCAGTCGACCGGGCAGACGTCCACGCAGGAGGCGTCCTTCGTACCGATGCAGGGCTGTGTGATGATGTACGTCATTGGGTTCCGTGGCCGTCGTCCGACGGGGTCGGGGCGGACGGACGATCCGGCCGTCCCGGTCCCCTCCATGCTGTCCCGAGAATAAGACGAAACGCGGCCTTCTGCAATCGCGGCGCGCGGCCCCGGCGCGCCGGTGCGATAGTTGCTCGATGTCGCTCCCGCGACGGTGCCGGAAGTTGTGGACGCCGGCGGAGGCCCCGGGTATGTTTCGGGCCGCCGGCTCCCCGACTCGCCGCGGCGAGTCGGCCCCGGAGCCGCGACGTACGGTTAGAACCGAGATCGGAGCGAGATGAGAGAGCTCAGAGTCATCGACGGGTCCGGGAGCGGAGGAAGCGCCCCGGCCGGGCGGCCGGGCGGCCACCTCGGCGGAAAGGCGAACGAAGCGGCGCCCGACCCTTCCGAGTGGCCGAAGCACAAGCCGGACTGGATGCGCGTGAAGGCGCCGGGCGGCTCCAACTACCGCCGCCTGAAGGACATGATGCGCGGCATGGACCTCCACTCCGTGTGCGAGGAGGCCCACTGCCCCAACATCGGCGAGTGCTGGCAGAAGGGGACGGCGACCTTCCTGATCCTGGGCGACGTGTGCACGCGGAACTGCCCCTACTGCGCGATCGGCCACGGACGCCCCGAGGAGCTGGACGAGGACGAGCCGCGCCGGGTCGCCGAGGCGGTGGCCGAGATGGAGCTCCGCCACTGCGTGATCACCTCCGTGGACCGGGACGACCTGCCCGACGGCGGGGCCCGCATCTTCGCGGACGTGATCCGGCAGATCCGCCAGCGGCTCCCGAGCTGCTCGGTCGAGGTCCTCACCCCCGACTTCCGGGGCGACGAGGACGCGATCCGCACGGTGATCGAGGCGCGGCCGGCCATCTTCAACCACAACATGGAGACGGTCGAGCGGCTCCATGTGATGGCGCGGCCCGGCGGCCGCTACGAGCGCTCGCTCGGCGTCCTGAGCGCGGCCCGCGCCATGGAGGGCGACGTCCTCATCAAGACCGGGATCATGCTCGGCCTGGGCGAGCGGGAGGACGACGTCCTGGCGTTCATGGACGACGCCCTCGAGGCCGGGATCCAGATCCTCACGCTCGGTCAGTACCTCCGCCCCTCGGAGGACCATCTCCCGATCGACCGCTACGTCACGCCCGGGGAGTTCGACGAGTGGAAGCGGATCGGGGAGGCCAGGGGCTTCCTGCACGTCGAGAGCGGCCCGCTCGTGCGCTCGAGCTATCATGCCCGCGAGCAGGTCGAGGAGCTCCGCATGAAGGCGGCGGCGGTCGGCTGACGGCGGCCGGCGACCGGGCGCGGCGCGGCGACAGGGGCCGGGCCGCGGGGCAGCACGCCAGACGAGAGGTGGCATGGCGACGAAGAGCGAGAACGAGACGAAGGGGGACCCGAAGGAGGAGGCCGGCCTCCTCGGGCTGGACGAGGAGGAGCTGAGGCGGCTCCTGCGCCTGATGATGCTCGGCCGCCGGTTCGAGGAGAAGGCGGCCGAGTCCTACCAGACGGGCAAGATCGGCGGCTTCTGCCACCTGTACATGGGGCAGGAGGCCGTGGCCGTCGGCTCCATCAGCTCGCTCCGGGACGACGACTACGTCATCACGGCCTATCGCGACCACGTGCAGGCCCTCGTGCGCGGCATCGAGCCCAGGGCCGTGATGGCCGAGCTGTTCGGCCGCGTGGACGGCTGCTCGAAGGGGCAGGGCGGGTCCATGCACATGTTCGACCGGAGCCTGAACTTCATGGGTGGGCACGCGATCGTGGGGAGCCACGTCCCGATCGCGGCCGGCGTGGGCTACGCGATCCGCTACCGGGACGAGGACCGGGTCTGCCTCTGCCTGTTCGGCGACTCGGTCACCAACGGCGGCCCGTTCCACGAGGCCTTCAACATGGCGGCCAAGTTCGAGCTGCCGGTCGTCTACCTCTGCGAGAACAACTCCTACGGGATGGGGACCGACATCTCCCGGGTGGCCGCCGTCCAGGACCTGGCCGACCGGGCCTGCGCCTACGAGAACATGGCCTCGTGCTCGGTGGACGGGATGGACGTCCTCGCGGTCCGCCAGGCCGTCCAGGAAGCGATCGACCGGGCCCGCGAGGAGCACCTCCCCAGCTTCATCGAGGCGCACTGCTACCGCTACATGGGCCACTCGATGGCCGACCCCTCCCACGGCACCTACCGCAGCAGGGAGGAGGTCGAGGAGCACCGGGAGGACGACCCGATCCTCACCTTCCGCCGACGTCTGATCGACGAGGGCGTCATCTCCGAGGAGGACTACGAGGCGATGGACCAGGAGGTGATCGACGAGGTCGAGGACGCCGCCGAGTTCGCCGACCAGAGTCCCAGGCCCGACTTCGCCGACATCTACGAGTACGTCTACTCGGGCGAGTATCCCGACATCGACCGGAGGGACGCATGGCGGTGATCAGCTACCGCGAGGCGCTCGACCAGGCGCTCCGGGAGGAGATGGAGCGCGACGAGCGCGTGTTCCTCATGGGCGAGGAGGTCGGCGAGTACGACGGCGCCTACAAGGTCTCCAAGGGCCTCCTGGACCACTTCGACGGGAACGAGTGGAGGGTGCGGGACACGCCGATCGCCGAGAACGGGTTCGCCGGGATCGGGGTGGGCGCGGCCATGGCGGGCCTCAGGCCCATCGTCGAGTTCATGACCTGGAACTTCTCCCTGCTGGCCTTCGACGCGGTCGTGAACTCGGCCGCCAAGATCCACCAGATGTCCGGCGGACAGTACCACGTCCCCATCGTGTTCCGGGGTCCCGGGGGCGCCGCCATCCAGCTGGCCGCCCAGCACTCGCAGGTCCCCGACGCCTGGTACAGCCACGTGCCGGGGCTCAAGGTCGTGGCGCCCGCCACGCCGAAGGACGCCAAGGGGCTCCTCAAGAGCGCCGTCCGCGACGACGACCCCGTCGTCATGATCGAGGGCGAGCTTCTCTACAACATCAAGGGTGAGGTGCCCGAGGAGGAGTACCTGGTCCCGATCGGAGAGGCGGAGGTCAAGCGGGAGGGGACGGACCTCACGATCGTGGCCCACTCCAAGATGGTCCACCAGGCCCTGCAGGCCGCCGACACGCTGGAGGAGAAGCACGACCTCCAGGCCGAGGTCGTCGACCTGAGGACGCTGCGCCCGCTCGACATCGACACCGTGATCGAGTCGGTCAGGAAGACCAACCGCGTGGTCGTGGTCGAGGAGGGCTGGCCGCAGGGCGGCGTGGGCGCCCAGGTGGCCGACGACGTCCAGCGGGAGGCGTTCGACTGGCTCGACGCTCCCGTCACCCGCGTCGCCGGGCTCGATGTCCCGATGCCCTACGCCCGGAACCTCGAGAAGCAGGTCTTCCCGGACTCCAGGCACGTGGTCCGGGCGGCCGAGCACGTCTGCTACCTGGATCAGGACTAGCACCCGATGGCGACCAAGGTCGTGATGGCCCAGCTCAGCCCCACGATGGAGGAGGGGCGTCTGGTCGAGTGGAAGGTCTCCGAGGGCGACGAGATCGAGCAGGGCGACATCGTCGCGGAGATCGAGACCGACAAGGCCAACATGGACGTGGAGGCCCTCGGGAGCGGCGTCCTGCGCAGGATCGTGGTCGACGAGGGCGAGACCGTCCCGGTGGGGGCCCTGATCGGGGTCATCGCCGGCGAGGACGAGGACATCTCCGGGATCCTCGAGGAGGCCGAGGCCGCCGCCGGCGCCGAAAAGGAAGAGGTAGAGGCCGCGAAGGCCGGAGGCGCGGAAGAGGAAGAAGAGGCGGAAGAGGAAGGCGAAGAGGCCGCCGCGGGCCAGGCGGAGGCCGGCGGCGGGGAGCGCGCCGGGCAGGGCGCCGCCGCGAAGGCCGCACCCGGCCGCCGGGACGGGGGCCGCGTCCGCGCCTCCCCCGTGGCCCGCAAGATGGCCGACGAGGAGGGGATCGACCTCTCGCGCCTGGAGGGCTCGGGACCGGGCGGACGGGTCGTGAAGGCCGACGTCGAGGAGGCCGTCGAGTCCGGCGTCGGGCGGCGGGACGCCGCGGCCGGGCCCGAGCGGCTCACCGAGGAGCGGATCGAGCTCAGCCAGATGAGGAAGGCCATCGCGCGCCGCCTCACGCAGTCGCTGGGACCGGTCCCTCACTTCTTCCTCACCTCCGAGATCGACATGGGGCGGGCCCTCGACCTCCGGGCCGAGATCAACGGCCGGCTGGCCGACGAGGGGGACGAGGGCGAGCCCACGAAGATCGGCGTGAACGACCTCCTCCTGAAGGCGGCCGCCGAGGCCCTGGTCCGCCACCCGGAGATCAACGCGAGCTGGGGGGAGGGCGAGATCGTCCGCCACGGCTCGGTGGACCTCGGGATCGCGGTCGCGGTCGAGGAGGGGCTCATCACGCCCGTCCTCCGGGACGCGGACCGGAAGGGCCTCCGGCGGATCGCCGCCGAGGCGGGCGGGCTCATCGACCGGGCCCGGGAGAAGGATCTCCAGCCCGACGAGTACCAGGGCGCGACCTTCAGCATCAGCAACCTGGGCATGTTCCCGATCGAGGAGTTCACCGCGATCATCAACCCGCCCGAGGCGGCCATCCTGGCCGTGGGCCGGACCGTGGAGAAGCCGGTCGTGGTGGACGGGGAGGTCGTGGTCCGCCGCCGCATGCGGGTCACGATGTCGTGCGACCACCGCGTGATCGACGGCGCCACCGGCGCCCGGTTCCTGGACACCTTCAAGGGCATGCTCGAGAATCCGCTCGCAATGCTGCTGTGAGACGAGGCATACATGGCTGACAAGTTCGACGTCGTGGTGATCGGAGCCGGCCCGGCGGGCTACGTGTGCGCCATCCGGGCCGCGCAGCTCGGACTGAAGACGGCCTGCGTGGAGTCCAACAGCTACGAGGGCGGCTTCGGGGGGACCTGCCTCAACTGGGGCTGCATCCCGGCCAAGGCGCTCCTGGAGAGCGCCAGCCTGGCCCACAAGCTCGAGAGCCAGGGCGAGGCGTTCGGCGTGAAGCCGGTCGAGGTCGAGTACGACATGGGTGCGGCGGTGAGCCGGAGCCGCGAGATCAGCGAGAAGCTGGTCGGCGGCATCTCCTACCTGTTCAAGAAGAACGACATCGAGTCGGTGGTCGGGCACGGCCGGATCGCCGGGAAGGGGAAGGTCCGGGTCGAGGTCGAGGACGGCGACGACCGCGAGCTCGAGGCCGAGCACATCGTCGTCGCCACCGGCTCGGTCATGAAGACCTTCCCCGGCTTCGAGTTCGACGGGGAGAAGGTGATCGGGAGCCGCGAGGCGCTGGCGCTCGACGAGCTGCCCGGGAAGATGGTCGTCGTGGGCGGCGGCTACGTGGGCGTCGAGTTCGCCGACGTGTTCGACGCCTTCGGGGTGGAGGTCACCCTGGTCGAGGCGCTCGACACGCTCGTGCCCGGCTTCGACCCCGAGCTGGGGAAGACGCTCGAGCGCACCTACAAGAAGCGCGGGATCGACGTCCGCACGGAGACGAAGGTGAAGTCCGTGGACCGCGACGCCGACCCGATGGTGCTCACCGTGGAGACCGACGACGGGGAGGACACCATCGAGACGGACGTGGTTCTCATGGCCGTGGGCAGGAAGCCCGTGCTCGAGGACGTCGGCCTGGAGGAGGTCGGCGCCGAGACCACCGAGGACGGCTTCATCCGGGTCGACGAGATGCTGCGGACGAGCGTCGAGGGCATCTACGCGATCGGGGACGTGGCCGGCCAGCCGATGCTGGCCCACAAGGGTTCCCACGAGGGGATCGTCGCCGCCGAGCACATCGCCGGGGAGGACCCCCACCCCCTCCGCTACGACAACATCCCGTCCATCGGCTACTGCCACCCGGAGATCGCGAGCATCGGCCTCTCGGCCGAGCAGGCCGAGGAGGAGGGCTACGACGTGAAAGTCGGGAAGTACCCGTTCTCGGCGCACGGCCGCGCGCTCACGGCCGGCGACCCCGAGGGCTTCGTGAAGGTCGTCTCGGAGACGAAGTACGGAGAGGTGCTCGGCGTCCACATGATCGGCCACAACGTGAGCGAGCTGGCGGCCGAGGCCGGCATCGGCCGCATGCTGGAGGCCACGGTCGAGGAGTTCGCGGCGCACCCGCACGGCCACCCGACCATGTCCGAGGCCGTCATGGAGGCGGCGCTCGCGGCCATGGACCGGGCCATCCACCGCTGACGCGGTCGGCGCCTCTGACCACGCACGACGCGGACACGTCCGGCTTGAACGCATCGCGACAACCGGAGGAAGCCGCAGGGAGCCATGCCTGAGATCATCCTCGCCCCCGTGCCGGGCCGCGTCCCCTACCGCAGGGGGCTCGAGGTCCAGCGCGCGCTGGGCCGCGCCCGGATCGACGGCCGGATCTCCGAGGACCTCGTGCTCCTGGTCGAGCACGACCCCGTGGTCACCCTGGGCCGCACCACCGGGGGAGGGCACCTCACGGCCGGCCGGGAAGGCCTGGCCGAGCGGGGCATCGACGTGGTCGAGATCGAGCGCGGCGGCGACGTCACCTACCACGGCCCGGGGCAGGCGGTCGGCTACCCGATCCTGGACCTCCGGGGCTGGCGGAAGGACCTCCACTGGTACCTGCGGGCCGTCGAGGAGGCGCTCATCCGGGCGCTGGGCGAGCTCGGCCTCCCCGCCTTCCGCGTCGCCGGCCACACCGGCGTGTGGGTGGGCGAGGAGGAGGCCCTCGAACCCGCGGCGGAGGCCGCGATCCTCTCGGGCCGCGTCCGGAAGATCGCCTCGATCGGGGTGCACGTGAGCCGCTGGGTGACGTGGCACGGCTTCGCCCTCAACCTCACCGAGGAGCCGATGGAGGCGTTCCGCCTCATCGTCCCGTGCGGGATCGAGGGCGTCAGGATGACGAGCCTGGAGGCCGAGGGCGCCCCCGCCGGGGAGCGGCGGCTCAGGGAGGCGCTGGCCGTGGGCTTCGGCGCGGCGTTCGGTGCCCGGATCCGGGAGGAGGAGCGGACGCTCGGGGCCCTCGAGGCGGCTGCGGGGTACGAGGAGCGCACGGACGGGGTGGCCGGTGCCTCTCCGGGGCCCTCTTCAACTGGAGTCGAAGAGGGTCGAGGGAAGAAGCCCGCCGGGCCCGGGGGAGGCTCGGCCCGGCCCCGGAGCGGACCGACCCGGAGCGCCGCGGGAGGCGCCGCATGACCGGACTCTTCGACATCCTCGGCCCCACGATGGTGGGACCCTCCAGCTCCCACACGGCCGGAGCGAGCCGCCTGGGCTACGTCACGCAGGCCATCCTGGGGGGCGCGCCCGAGCGCGCGCGGATCGGCCTCCACGGCTCCTTCGCCATGACCGGCGAGGGGCACGGCACCAAGAAGGCCATCATCGGCGGCCTCCTGGGCTACGCGCCCGACGACGAGCGCATCCGGACGAGCGTCGAGGACGCGACCGCCGCGGGCATGGACTTCGAGTTCTACACGGCCGACCTGGGGGAGGACGCGCACCCGAACTCGGCCGTGTTCGAGGTGGAGCGCGGCGAGGAGGAGGCGACGATCCGGGGCGCCTCCATCGGAGGCGGACAGATCCGTATCCACGAGATCGACGGCTTCCGGGTGGACCTCTCCGGCTCGCTCCCCACGCTGGTGGTCCAGGCCGACGACGTGCCCGGCACGATCGCCACGATCACGCGCATGCTCTCCGAGCGCGGCGTCAACCTGGCCACCATGCACGTGGACCGGACCGGGCGCGGCGAGCAGGCGCTCATGACGATCGAGTCGGACGCGGACATCCCCGAGGAGCTCATCGAGGCCATGCGCGGTCAGGACTGGGTCCACTGGATCCGCTACGTTCGCGGTCTGGTGTAGGCGGGACGGGAGGCGACCGATGTACGGATCCATCGAGAAGTGGTTCGCGGACGCCGAGGCGCAGGGCGTCGACCTGGCCGAGGCGGTGCTCCGCCGGGAGACGAAGGACACCGGCGCCGACCGGGAGCGCATCCGCACGCGGATCCGCGACGCGCTCGAGGTCATGGAGAACGCCGTGGCCGAGGGGCTCACCTCCGAGGAGAAGAGCCCCAGCGGCCTCACGGGCGGCCGGGCCCGCCGGCTCATCGCCGAGGGCCCGCGCATCTTCGGCGAGGCGTTCACGACCACGCTGGCCCGGGCGATAGCGACCCTGGAGGTCAACGCCCGCATGGGCCTGATCGTGGCCGCGCCCACGGCGGGCGCGGCGGGCGTGGTCCCGGGCGTCCTCCTCACCCTGCGGGAGGAGCGTGGCTGGTCGGCGGACCGTCTGGTGGACGGCATGCTCGTGGCCGGCGGCGTGGGAGCGGTCATCGCCGAGCGCGCCTCGATCGCCGGCGCGGGCGGAGGCTGCCAGGCGGAGACCGGGAGCGCGGCGGCCATGTCCTCGGCGGCGGTGACGTACCTGGAGGGCGGGAGCCCCGAGGCCGTCGGGACGGCGGTGGCGCTCACCCTGCAGGGGATGCTCGGCCTCATCTGCGACCCGATCGCCGGACTGGTCGAGATCCCGTGCGCCTACCGCAACGCGAGCGCGGCCGTCCAGGCGGTCGGCTGCGCGGAGATGGCGATCGCCGGGCTTGACTTTCCGGTCACGCCCGACGAGGTCATCGACGTCATGGGCGAGGTGGGCCGGAAGATGGACGTGCGCTATCGTGAGACGGCGCTCGGCGGCCTGGCCGCCACGCCAAGCGGACAGCGCATCGCCCGCCAGGCCGGCATGCCGGAGCTCGTCCAGCTCCAGCGCAAGGGCGATCAGAAGGGCGAGGAGTCGGCCCGGTTCGGGCCGTCGTGAGACGAATCGACGCACGGAGGAAGATCGGATGACGACCCTGTGGGTGCTCCTCGGGGGCACCATCATCGTGGGCCTGATCGTGGGCCTGCTCGCGAAGCTGAGCAGCAAGGAGCTCGTGACCGAGCTCATCGTGATGTGCGCTCTGGCGCTGGCCTTCTACGGGCTCATCGCCGTGGCGGCGGTGTCGCAGGGAGGCTGACGGTCACTCCTCCCGCCGCCGCTCCCGCCGTCGCTCCGCCAGCGTGAGCCGCGCGCGCCGCCGCTCGACCGCGTCGTGGTGGCGGCGCCATTCCTCGACGGTCTCGATCCTGAGCCTCGGGACCTGGATCGGCTCCCCGTCGTCGCCCAGCGCCACCATGGTGACGTAGCACGAGTTGGTGTGGCGCTCCTCGCCGCCCTCGACCGACTCGGCCACCACCTGCACGCCCACCTCGACCGAGGTCCTCCCCACGGTGTTCACCGAGGCCCGCAGGGTGACGATCTCCCCGATCCGGATGGGGGAGCGGAAGTCCACCTGGTCCACGCTCACCGTCACGCACGGGTGGCCGGCGTGCCGCGAGGCGCACACGTACGCGATCTTGTCGACAGCGGCCAGGATGACGCCCCCGAACACCGACCCCATGAGGTTGCCTTCCTGTGGGCCCATGAGCTGGGTCATGGCCACGCGCGAGGCGGACACGCTCCTGGCCTCGTCGGTGTCCGAGCGCCCGACGATCGTGGGAAGCTCCGGCACCTCCGAGGGCTGGGGGGCATCCGCCGGCCCGGGCCCGGCGTCCGGGCGCTTCTCCGGCGGGCTCATGATGCCGCATCCCCGGCCCGGATCGCCCCCGGCTGCACGGCTCCGGTCCGGCCCCCTCCCGGCCCGACAGCGGGCGCCCCGGTCCTCCCCTCCTCGGGCCCGTGCGCGATACGGCCGCCCATGAAGCCCGTGATCCCGGCCAGGACCGTGCACACGACCCCGACCAGGATCACGAACCGGCGGAGGCGCGAGTCCTCGGCCTGGAAGGCCGAGAACGCCGCGAACACGCCGTCGGCCACGATCGCGATCAGGGTCCAGGTCGCCCACGTCCGGTGCGTCTGGATGAGGCCGGGCTGCACGAACGTGCGCTGGGAGACCACGTCGCCCGCGGCGATCCCGCTGTAGTAGGTGAAGGGGGCGACGACCGCGGCCAGCAGGAGGGCGATCACGCCCCAGCGCTCCCAGGACGGACGGCCCGCGATCCACCCGGCCACGCCCACCGCGGTTCCCGTGATCGAGAGCACGATCGGAAACGGGTTCAGCACCAGGTGGATGTACTTCCAGGTCATGGCCGGCACGCGCGCCTCCCGGGGTCGCTGGCGGCGGTCCTCTGGGTCCACGGACGGTGGGAAGATAATGGGAAGCCGCGGTCGAGTGCGGCGGGCCGGCGGAGTATGACCGCCGTGCCGATGCTCAACTCAAGCGGGAGAGGAGCGTTTCGAATCGTGGAATGCCGTGCAGGGACTCCAGGTCGCTGTCCGTCTCGATCCACGCTCGGTCGCCCCATCCCAGCTCCACCGCCTTCTCGAGGAGATCGATCGCCCGCTCCGCGTCTCCCTGCATGGCATAGAAGCAGGACACGTTGTAGAGGACGACCGGCTCGTTCTGGTCCTGTCCCAACGCGCGCTCGGCCAGATCGCGCGCCTTGGCACTCTCGCCCACGCGGGCCAGGTTGTTGGCCCCGAAGTACAGGGCCCGCGTGTCGTGCGGGTTCAGCTTGAGGTGCCGCTCGATCGTGTTGAGGACACCCAGGCGGACCTTCATCTCGTCCTGGCGCCGGCCGAGCGATGCGTACGCCTGGGCCAGGAAGATCGGCGATTGGAAGTCGTCCGGGTTGATTTCCGAGGCCTTCGTGTACATGCGGGCGGCTCTCTCGAAGTCGCCGCGGGACGAGCTGGCCAGACCGTCGTAGTACCAAGCTTCGAACAGGTTCGCATCGAGCGTGCGTGCCGCATCGAACTCCGCCTGCGCGGCCTCGTGCTCGTCGCTGATGAAGAGCGCCAGGCCCCGTGAGGCGTGCGCCTCGGCCGAGTCCGGGTCCAGCACGACCGCCTTCTCGCTGGCCTGCTTGGCCCGTGCTGCGTTGTCCTGCGTGGCCTCCACGTACCGGTAGAGGTGCGAGTACGCATCCGCGATGCCCGCGTACGCCAGGGCGAACTTGGAGTCCACATCGATGGCCTGCTCGAACATCCGGATCGCGTGCTCGTAGTCGCGCCGCGCCATCGAGTACATGTACCGGCGACCGCGCAGGTAGTAGTCGTACGCCTCGGGGTCGGAGGTGGCCACGAACTGCATGGCCCTGCGCTCCTTGGGCGTGAGCGTCACCTGAAGAGCTTTCACGATGCTCTGCGCGATGTCGTCCTGGATGGCGAAGACGTCCTTGAGCTCCCGGTCGTAAGTCTCGGACCAGAGATGCGAGTCCGTCGCGGCGTCGATGAGCTGTGCGGTGATGCGGACACGGTCGGCCGCCCGGCGCACGCTCCCCTCGAGAACCGTCCCGACGCCCAGCTCGCGGGCCACCGTGGGGATGCCGACCTGCTTGCCCTTGAAGTTGAAGGCCGACGTGCGTGAGGCCACCTTCAGCTGCGGCAGCTTACTGAGGAGGTTCAGGATCTCCTCCGAGATGCCGTCGCTGAAGTACTCGTTGTCGGCGTCGCCGCTCATGTTGACGAACGGGAGAACCGCGACGGAGTGACGGTCGCCGTGCGCGTGGCTCGCCGCGCCCGGGCTGCGGACCGTCGTCGCGGGAGACCCTTCCGGACCGCCGTTCCCCGGAAGCGAGGCGGTGGCGGTGCTCGTGCCGGCAATGGCCGTCTCGCCGCGCGCCGTCCGCTCGACGCCGCCCGGGCCCACGTCGAACATCCAGCCCATGATGACCGCCAGGGGAAAACCGAGCGCGACGAGGGCGATCACGAGGGTCACGGACCAGCGGGGCAGGTTGAGCCCCGGGAGGAGCGTCGAGGCGACTTCGATCACGATCCAGCCACCCACCACGTAGACGGCTGCGATCCGGATGACGCGGCGCCGGCGTAGCTCCTCGATCAGCCTCGACAGCCGGGACCTGGCCATCGGATCCGTCATTCGCCGACACTCCCGAGAGGGTTCATGGCGACCCCGCGCCCCGGATCCCGGATCGGACCTGGCCCGGTCGCGCGGTGGTCGCAGGCGGTGATCCGCCACAACCAGCGTACTCTAAAGAGCCTGAGGGCACCAGCGCCTGTGACTGAGTGAGGATGGCCGGGTGGCCCCTTCGGAACACGGCCCTGGCCGCCGGGTTCATAGGTGCGCGCGAGGGACTTGACAGCCCCGCCGGCCCGTTTACAATTAGGGCCCGCGCAGGACCACGCCCCCTTCGTCTAGTGGCCCAGGATACCTGGTTCTCAGCCAGGAGACAGGGGTTCGACTCCCCTAGGGGGTATGAGAAGAGCCGCCGGAGATCCGGCGGCTCTTCGTGCTTCGGGGTGGGGCGCAGGGCCAGTCCGGGTCCGGGCCGCCGCCGTATCCGGCCGGCCTGGCCCGGCGACGTGCTTTGCCTCCGGCCCCGCGTAGACCTCCCCGACGCCCTCGGGATCGTCCCCTGTCCACGCCGAGTCCCGTCGAGCACACGACCGTCGTCGCGCCCGGTAGCGCAGCCTCGGCCGTGCCGGGTAGTCGCATGGCCCTGTCGATTTCCGCGGGCTTCGTTCGTCGCCGGGTTGAACGCTCCTCGACCCACGTACGGAGACTCGAATGAGAAAGCTCAAGATCATCGAACACATCTCGCTGGACGGCGTGATTCAGGCATCGGGAGAGGACGGTTTCCCGTACGCCGACTGGAAGGCGCCCTATCGGACCCCTGCGGGCCGGGACGCGATCGTCGCCGCGCATGGAGAGCGCTTCGATCTGCTGCTCGGCCGTCGCACCTACGACATCTGGTCGAGCTTCTGGCCAGAGGCGCCGAGCAGCCCGCTCGCGGACGGCCTCAATGCGGCGGCGAAGTACGTCGCTACGCACCGTCCGGAGAGTCTCGAATGGGGCCCGGTCGAGGGCGTCGGACCGGACCTCGTCGACGGCGTGCGGCGCATCAAGTCACAGGACGGCCCGGACCTCGTCCTCTGGGGCAGCTCCACGCTGACGCCGACGCTGCTCGAGAACGGGCTCGCGGATGAGCTTCTGCTGCTCGTCTATCCGGTCCTGTTGGGTACGGGGAAGCGCTTCGTTGCGGAGGGAACCCCGGCACGCGCGTTGACGCTCGTCGACACGTACGCGTTGCCGTCCGGCGTCATCCTCAGTACGTACGAACTCGCCGGGCCCTTGAAGACCGGATAGTCCGGGGCCGCGAAAGGCCGTGACTCGTCGCCCGACGAGGCACTTCGGCGGACGGCCCGAGGCGGCGCCGGGCGCGCCGGCTCTAGCATGATCGTGCGATGGCGCTCCGTCCGACCGGGGACGAGGTTGGCCGCGTCGTCCCGCCTGCGCGGCCGCCCCTCTGATGTCTCCTGCAGCCGAGGAGAGTCCCATGGACCCGCTGTCCCCACCGTCCGGATTCCGCCCGACAGGTCCCTCGATTCGCCCCGCTCACGGGAGCGGGTCTCCCCCGGTCGAGCCGCGCCTTCCGGTGGTCGCTCGCCTGGCCGGGGCGGTGCTCCTCGTCGTCGGCGTGGCGGCCATCCCGCGTGCCGCCACGGCCCAGGACGCCGTACCGGTGGCGTCGGCCACCTGCCACGATGCCGTCCAGGGCCGGCTGGCCTACGACTACCAGGGCTCGACCCGCTGGGCCGAAGGGAACGTCGACAAGCTGTGCGAGGGTGCCGAGGCCACCGCGGAGCCCGCGGTCTGCTTCCGCAGGGCCCTGCACGACGGGCTCAGGCGGGGCGACGAGGGGACACGCTGGCACTGGCAGTACGCCCTGGACCTCTGCCACGGCACGCATGATGCCGACGCCACGATCGCCTGTTACCGGGACAGGACGGCGGGCGGGCTGGCGTGGCGCGACGCCATCGAGGCGTGCGCGTGGGACGCCCGGTCCGCGGCGGTCGCCGAGCGCGCGGCCGCGGCCGACGAGGGCGGTTCGACTGTCGCGAAGGGCGGAGATCGCGCCGACGACGGGAAGGACGCGAAGAGCCCGGGGATCGTCGTGAGCTCGCAGGTGGCCCGGAAGGCCGGAGTCGAGGTCGTGGCCGCACAGAAGGACGCCTCCGCCGGCGTGGAGGCCATCGCGGCCGAGTACCGTCACCTGGGAGGCCCGGACGGACGGCTCGGCGAACCCGCGGGCCCCGTACGTACCAACCCGGGGAAGACGGGAATGCGGCGCCGCTACGAGGGTGGCCGCATCTACTGGAGCTCCGGCACCGGGGCCCACGTCGTCTACGAAGGCTCCATCTGGGAGCAGTGGTCCGAACGGAAATGGGAGCAGGGCCCGCTCGGCTACCCGACCACCGACCCGAAGCCGGCCGGCGGGGACATGATCGCCCAGATGTTCGAGCACGGCCGGCTGGTCGGACGGCGAGACATCGGCGGCCGCTACCTCGAGGCGTCGAGCGGCCTTTGCCTGACCCTCAACGTGTTCGACCAGCCGAACAGCACGGGCGACAAGGTGAAGCGCGCGCTCAAGACAGCCTTCGATCCGCGGGAGCACGCCAAGGCCCTGGCGGCCGGTGCGGGTGGAGCGCTCGTGTTCGGCCCCGGCGGCGGCGAGCTCGCCTCGGCGATCCAGCAGCTCCGGACCGCGAAGAAGGTGGACGAAGCCTGGAAGGGCGACCTCGTGCACGGGACGGGCGTGACGCTGCTGGAATGCGGCTCGGTCGACCCGAAGTTCCAGCGCTTCGAGCGGGACGGCCGCCTCATCCGCGTCGTGGCGAAGCCCGACAGGTGCGTGAAGGCCAAGCAGGGCCAGACCGAGCGGAACGGCGGCCGTGTCCAGATGGGCGCCTGCAAGAAGCAGCAGCGGACCGCCTGGTACCTGGACCAGGGCCAGCTCCGGAACGGCAAGGGGAAGTGCCTCGACGTCCACGCCCCTCAGCTCGAGGAGGAGGGGGCGAAGGTCCAGCTCTGGACCTGCAACCGCGCACCCCAGCAGCGGTGGAGCTTCGTGCGTCCGTAGGGTGGCCGCAGGAACGGCCGGGGAGCGCGGTCCCGTGAGAGCGGTGGCCGCGGGGGGCGGGTGCCCCGGAGGCCCCGTAGCTCGCGCGGTGTGTCCCGCCTACCTCCAGGGCACCCGGGCGCAGACCGCACGGTCGGACGCACGCTCGCCCCCGTCGGCCGGAGGAAGGTCCGTCTCCGGGAGGGTCGGGCCGGAGGCGTCGAGGTTCACGCCGTTGTCCCGGTAGACCACGCGGCGCCTGAGGCATTCGAGCGGGACGTCGGAGCGGAGGGCCACGCCCACCGCGTTGCGGCTCACGGTGCTTCCGGCGAGGCTGACCGTGCCCCCGCGCGCGACGAGGAGGCCCGCCAGGTCGGCGCCGCTCAGGGTCACATCGTGGAGCTCGGCCGTGCCGTCCACGACCGCCACGTTCACGCCGCTCTCCCGGTCCGTCTTCCGGGTCCCGCGCACCAGGCCGCCCCGCACGTGGAGCCGGCCCCCGTCGTGGACTTGGATCCCCACCCCTTCGCTGTCCGACATCCGCAGGCGGCTCGCCAGCATCGCGGCTCCGCGTCTCACCTCCACGGCCCCCACCCCGTGGACGTCGTCGTCCGCGAGCGGCGAGCGGGCGCGATGGCCCGTGTTCACCACCAGGAGCCGGCGCGCCCGGACCCGAGTGTCGGGGCCCGAGGCGACCAGGGCCTGGGCCTCGTTTCCGGCCAGGGTCACGCCCCTGAGCCGGACGCGTGCGCCATCCGAGAGGGCGATTCCGACGCCCGAGCCGGAGAAGGCGCTCAGCGCTCGCGTCCCGAAGACGTTCACCCGGTCCAGCAGCAGCTCCCCTCCGCGCTGGCGGATCCCGTAGCCGGCGGCCCCCGAGATCGTGAGCGTGGTCAGCACCACGCGGGCGCCCCGGTCGGCGACGATGAGCGCCCCTGGCCGACCCGCGTGGCGGAGATGGACCGACCGGATCCGGAGGGTGTGCGGCCCACGCACGGAGACGGTGCCGTGAACGGAGGCCCGGCCGCCCGTCGGTCCGAGGATCTCCGTGTCGCGGTCCACGCGGAAGGAGCCGCGGTGCTCGCCCGGCGCCAGCCGAAGCCGGACCGAGCAGGCGTCGTCGTCCTGCGCCCGGCGGAGCGCGCCCCGGATCGTGGCGGCGTCGGCCCCGGCGCTGTCGCCGATGATGAACTCCGTGGGGACGCAGGACGGACCGAGGGCCCGGTGCCCGAGCGCCTCGCGGATCGAGGACGGGGGGAGACGTCGGGTCGGCTCTGCCGAGGTGGTGTCCTGCGCCCGGAGGCGAGCCGGAGCCGGGGCGAGGAGGAGCGCCGCGGCGCCCCCCCCGAGAAGCGACGCCGCGGACCACCGAACGACGTCCACGAGCGCCCTCAGATCCCGCAGGTCCCCGTGCCCGGATTGACCGACGGGTCCTTGTCGTTGCAATCGGTCCCGTTCAGGACCCACGGGCTGCGGATCTGGAAGAAGCACATCTTCGCGTCCTGCGACGGGTCGCCGTAGAGGTCGCCGTCCCCGTCGCGGAAGACCGTGGCCAGGAGTCCCTCGTCCACGTTCCCGTCACAGTCGTCGTCCACGCCGTTGCAGACCTCCTGCCCGTGGGGGCTGACCGAGGGGTCCGAGTCGTCGCAGTCGCGGCCCGCGTTCCGTGATCCGTCGGCCGCGACGTTGTAGATCCGGTCCGGGAAGAAGCCGTCCCCGTCCCGATCGTCCCGGGCTGCGGCGATCGTGGTCGGGTCGCAATCCTCGTCGTGGCCCCGGGTGTCGCCGACCTCGGTGTTCCCTGGATACCGGTTCGCGTCGGAGTCGTCGCAGTCGTCGCCGCCGGTGGCGGCGGAGGCGTGCCCGTCGCCGTCGGCGTCCGGCCCTCCTCCTCCCGCCTGGAGCGCCTTCGCCACGGTCGAGCGGTCCAGCCTCATGGACGTGGCGGGGAGGTCCCCGTCGCGCTCCCGCTGCCGGCATTCGGAGATGGCCGCCTGCCATCCCGTGCCCCCATCGATCCCCTGGCGGAAGCAGCGCAGGAGGCCGGGGGCGTCGCGGGTCCCCGCGCACAGCCTCATCGCGTTCTGCGGGTTCCAGCTCGTGTGCCCGCCGCCGTAATCCACCTCCCCGTTCATCACCGTACGGAAGCAGCGGGCGGGCTCGGTGGACCCGGGCGCCCCGCCGCACAGCCGGGCCAGGTCGATGGTCGACCAGCGGGTGCTGCCGCCGTGACTCCGGGGGACCTTTCCCTGGACGGCCTCACGGCAGGTGGTCTGGGCGGCGGCCGGGGCGCTCGGGGCCACGAAGACGAGGCCGAAGGCCAGCATCCCGAGCAGGGCGCGGAGGGGCCGGAGGCGCGAGAGCCGGCCGCGGAGCTGTGCGCCGAGCACGCTCCTGCCGGCGGGAGTCCGGACGACGGGAGGGCGTGGCGGTCGGGGTCCCCGGGCCTCTGCTTCCATGCGCGACCTCCGGTGCCTGTGCGCTGGTGGAGCCGCCGCCGGAGCGGCGGCCGATCGACCGGAGGCTAGGAGCCGGGCGGGGGAGACGCTATCGCACGATCATGCGGCGCGGACGGATCCGGAGCCCCGCTCCCTCAGACCAGACCCTCCCGCAGGGCCCGGCTCACGGCCTGCGCCACGTTCCCCACCTGGAGCTTCCCGTAGATGTTGCGGATGTGGCTCCTGACGGTGTTGTGGCTGATGCCGAGACGCGTGGCCACCTGCCTGTAGGAGAGGCCCTCGACCAGGCAGCCGAGGACCTCCCGCTCCCGGTTGGTGAGCTCCACCTCCGCGCCATCCCGGGCGGGCAGGACGCCCGACCCTCCGCTCTCCGCCCGGCGGAGGAGGCGCACCACGGTCCGCGCCACGCCCGGTGACAGGGGCGAGCCGCCGGCCATCACCGAACGGAGCTCCTCGAGGATCGCTTCGGCCCGGCATCGCTTGGCCAGGTAGCCGTCGGCGCCGGCACAGATGGCCTCCAGGACGGTGCCCGGCTCCTCGAGGACGGTGAGGACCACGACGGTGGTGTCGGGCTTCATCTCCTTGAGCCGGCGCGTGGCCTCGATCCCGCCCGTGCCCGGAAGGTCCAGGTCCATGAGGACCAGGTCCCACGGCTCCGCGTCGGCCGCGGCGGCTCGCTCGAGGGCGCGGTCGGCCGTTCCGAAGCTCCCCACCACGCGGAACTCGTTGGTGGTCCGGAGGAGGTGCTCCAGGCTCCCGCGGTAGAGCTGGTCGTCTTCCACGGTCACAGTGCGGACGGACATGCTCACCATCCCGTCGGGCTCGAGGGCATGCTTCACCCTACGTGCTCAGCCGTCCCTGCGCAGTAGCATGTTCATGCGAGAGAAGAGACTCGCCACGATCTCACGTGTGCGCTCGACGAGCCTACGCCGGCCCCGGAGCGGGAAGGTGAGCGCCACCTCGGTCCCGCCCCCGGCCGGCCGCCTCCACTCCACCTGGCCCCCCATCTCCACCGCCCGCCTTCGCATGCTCAGAAGGCCCATGCCCTCGCCGTCCTCCACGTCCGCGTGCGAGACCCCGCGGCCGTCGTCGCGCACGGTCAGGCGCCAGAGTCCGTGCGAAGCCTCCTCCAGCGAGAGGTGGACCTCGTCGGCATCGGCGTGCACGGCGGCGTTCTTCAGACCCTCCAGGCCCACCAGGAGCGCATTCCTCCGGACTCCCGCCGGCAGCACGTCGCTCGGCCACCGGTCGGGATGCCGGACGGTGAAGGCCACGTCGCCGCCGGCGAAGAGCTTCCGTCCCCGCTCCTCCAGGCGGAGCGCGAGGTCGTCCAGCCTGGAGCCCCGGGGATCCAGGGACCAGACGATGTCGGCCAGCGTGGTCCCCAGGTCGCCCGCCGTGTCGGCGATGTCCCGGGCCAGGCGCGTGCGCTGAACGGCCTGGACGCCCGGCCGGGAGAGGAGCGCCGCCTGGATGCCGATGCTGCCCAGCGCCGAGCCCATCTGGTCGTGGAGGTCCATGGCGATCCTCGTCCTCTGCCGCTCGAGGCCCACCAGGTGGGCCACCCGCATCCGATAGGCGGTCAGCCCGGCCAGGACCGCGGCCAGAGCGAACACGGCCAGCCACCGGGGCTCGAGGTACCAGGGCGGAAGCACGTCGAACGCGAAGGCGGCCGGCGGCTCCGACCAGGCGTCGCCATCCAGGGAGGCCCGCACCTCGGCCCGGTGCTCTCCCGGCGGGACGTCCACCCAGCGGACGACCGGCTGCGAGCGGGCGTCCGACCATTCCGATCCGGGTCCCAATCGAACCCGGTAGCGTACGGCCGTCGGCGCCCGGTAGGAGAGGGCCGCGAAGCGGAGCTCCAGGCGGTTGCGGTCGTGGGAGAGCTCGGGCCGACCCCCGAGGGGAAGCACCCGGTCGTCCGCCCGGGCCTCCACGAGGGCCACGCGCGGGGGCGCGGGCGAGCTCCGGCGCACCCCGGCGGGGACCCGCACGAGGCCCCTGGAAGTCGTGATCCACAGGGACCCGTTCGCCTCCTCCATGAGGTCCGCGCCCCCCGGCGTCGGGAGTCCGTGCCAGGTCGAGAGACGCTCGAGGACCGTCCATCCCCCCTCCGCGGACGGATCGGGCCGGACGCGGAGGAGGATGCCGTGGCCGAGCACCCAGAGACCGCCCCTCGGGGAGCGGACCAGGTTCAGGACCGACCGCGACGGGAGGGAGGCTGCGGCCGCCAGGGGTTCCCACTCGCCATCCCGGAATTGGAGGACGCCCGCGTAGGGGGACGAAGCCCAGACGGAGCCGGCCTGCGTCTCGGCCAGGGCGGTGAAGTGGATGGCCCCCGGGAAGCGCCAGCAGCGCCAGGCCCCGGCGTCGCCGGCCCGGACGGCCCCAGCGGGCGCGCGGCAGATGCTGCCGCCCGCGGCCACCCACAGCCGGTCCTCTCCGTCCTGGAGGACCGCCCTGACCGCGGTGTCCCCGGGGGTGGCGAGTCCCGGAACCGTGTCCACCCGGGCCGCCGCATCCCCCCTCCCGAAGTTCTCCGACCGGACGTGCAGAAGCTGTCCGCGCACGCCCAGCCAGAGCTCGCCCGAATCACCCCGCGTTCCCGCCGAGAGGCTCCGGACCTCCGGGTCCACGACCCGGGCCGGCCGCCCCGGCCGGACTTCCACGAGGCCGTCGGCCGTCCCGGTCCACAGGTCGCCCTCGTCGTCGGTCAGCAGGGCGGAGCGGGTGAACCAGGCCCGGACCGTGTCGGCCCTCCATCCGTCCCGTCCACGCACCAGGCGCGCGGCGCCCTGCCAGGTGGTGACCCACAGGGTGTCGCCCGTCCGCGCCAGGAAGCGGGCGTGGGCCGAGGGGAGTCCGTCGCGGTCGGCCCACCACCGCGTCTCGGGCTCGGGGAACTGGTCCAGCCCCGTGAACGTGCCCATCCAGAGGCTCCCCTCGTGATCCACCAGGAGCGGACCGCCGGCCTCGATCCCGTCTCTGGGGCCCAGGATCCGCGGAGACCGGCCCGGCTCCACCCTCGCCAGGTACCGGTCGTAGGAGACCCACACCACGTCCCCACGCAGGGCCAGGTCGATGCCCCGTCCCGGCACGTCCAGCAGCTTCTCGAGCCGCCCTTCCTCGAGCAGGAAGGCCTCGCGCCAGAACGTGAGGAGGATCCGCCGGCCGTCGGGCAGGGGGAGGACGTCGATCACGGGCGCGAGCGATACGATCCGGCGCGGCGAGCCGCCCCCGGCGGGGAGGCTCCACAGGCCGCTGTCGGTCGCCACGTCCAGCGCGCCGTCCGGTCCCGCGAAGAGGCGTCGCGGCGTCTCGCCGCCGAGGTCGGCGGGACCGAAGTGAGCCTCCCAGCCACCGTCCGGACGGAGTCGCCCGATCCGATCGTTCCCACGGACCACCCAGAGCGCGCCGTCCGCACCCGGCGCCACGTCGCGCGCGTCTTCCACGGCACCTCCGTCCGGCGCGCCGACGCGGCGCGCCTCCCCGCCCTCCACCCGCCACAGCGTCCCGGTCTCCTCGAGGACCGCCACGCGATGGGAGCCGGCGACCACGATCCGCCGCACGCGCCCCCGGATCCGGTCGCGAGCCCAGGGCGTCATCTCGGAGCCGTCGTAGCGGTAGAGCCCGCCGATGGTCCCGACCCACAGGAACCCGGTCGAATCCTGGGCGAGGCTGAACACGGTCGGGGAGGAGAGCCCGTCCCCGGCGTCGTAGGTCCGGATCAGCCGCTGCTGGGCGACGGTCGCCGAGGGGAGGAGCGAGGCGAGAAGAACCGCTGCCGCCAGCAGACACGGGGCCAGGCCGTGGAGCGGGGCGGGCTCAGCGCGAAGGGGGACGTCTCCGCCGCCTTCCCGCCGCACCGCGTCAGCCACCCGTCCCGACAGCTCCATGATCGAAAAGATCAGCCTCTCTCGAATCACGGGCAAAGAGCGCGGCGGTCCGGTCTGGGTGCGCCTTACCCGTGCAGGGCCCTCACGACCTCGCGCCGCTTCCGCCTCACGTAGTCCGACACGTGCTCCCCGTAGCGGTCCAGGAAGGCCTCCAGGTAGTCCGTCCCGCGCACGATTCCCCGGCAGGCCTCCGTCCCGCAGTCGCACTCGAAGGCGGGCATGCGCTCGTTGTAGAAGGTGGCATAGTCGAGAGTGATCTCCTCGCCCGCCCCGACGGGCCGGCGGGCCACGACGTCCAGCCCCTCGAGCCAGGCGCTCGGGTCGCAGGAGTGGTTCACGGGCTTCCACGCCTCGGGATCCCGGCTCCAGATCACCCAGGTCTCCTCGGTGAGGGGCCAGGCGTAGCGCTCGAACCACGCGCGCTCCCTCTCGTCCCAGCTCGCCTGGACCCGGGAGAGGGAGACGAGCCGGTGCTCGCGCTCCTCGAAGGCCAGGATGCGCTCCCCCTCCGCGATGGGACGTGCGGCGTGGAGGCCGTAGCCGTCCTCCCCGCGAGGGCGGACCTCCCACGGCCGCTGCCGGCACGCGTGGCGGGCCAGGGCGGCGCGCACGATCTGGCGCGTGAACCCCTCGTGTCCGGCCTCGTCGTGAAGGAGGCAGAGGTCGGCGCTCCCGGCGTCCTCGGGCGCGTAGTAGAGGCCGCAGTTCGGGTTGATCTCGAGGACGAAGCGGCGGCCCTCGCGGTCCACCCGGAAGTCGCAGCGGCCGTAGCCGGCGCCCCGCATGCCCCGGAAGAAGAGGGCGGCGTCCCGTCGGAGGGCGGCGGCCAGCTCGTCCTCTCGCACGGGGAACGCCTCCAGCGCCCGGTAATCCACCCACTTCATGTCCGCATGCTTGAAGGTCTCGCCAGCGGGGAAGCGGTACTCGATGGGCGCGTAGGTGACCGGGTCGCCGGGCGCGTCGGGGTTCTCGGCCACGAGGGCCGTGCATTCCCGCCCCTCGATGAACTCCTCGATCAGGGCCCCCGCGTAGCGGTCCATCATCCGCTCCGCCTGTCGGAGGAGCGCCCCCGGCGTCTCGACGCGCGAAGCGCGGGTGAGCCCGAGGCTCGCGTAGCTGCTCGGGTGCTTCACGATGAGCGGGAACCGGAGGGTGTCGGCGGCGCGCTCGACGTCGGCCCACTCGCGGGCGATCGCGTACGCCGGCGTGTCCAGGCCCCACGCGCGGCACACCCGCTTCATGGCCTCGCGCGAGGGCTCGTAGAAAGTCGACCCGGCCCCCGTGAACGGGAGCCCGAGCCGCTCGAGCGCCTGCACGACCTGGATCCCGGGCGTGTCCTCGTCCCAGGCGCCGTCGCACAGGTTGAAGAAGAGGTCGAAGCCCCGGCGGGAGAGCTCCTCCACCCGCCGCACGGCCGTGGCCTTCTCGAGGACGGCCACCTCCCACTCCGCATCGGGGAGGAAGGGCCGGGGGTCACAGGGCCAGTCGTCCTCGGGGAAGCTCCCGCCGTCGAGATCCTGGTTGGTGAGGAGGCAGATGCGCATGCTGATCGCCGGTAGAGGGAGGTGCCGGAGTGGAGGCGAAGGATGGGGCGCCCGGAGGCGCCCCGTCCGTGTCGTCTCAGAGCCCGTCCGCGAACGCCTCCATGCGCTTCCGGAGGTCGGCGTCGGGGAGCTCGCCCCGGGCCGCGCCCAGGTTGTCGCGCATGTGCCCGGGCTCGGTCGTCCCCGGGATGGCGGCGGTCACGGCCGGGTGGGAGACCACGTACTTGAGGAAGGCCTGCGCCCACGTCTCGCAGCCGATCTCCGAGGCCCAGCCGGGCAGCGGCACGCCGCGCGTCTTCCGGAACAGCCGCCCGCGGCCGAACGGGAGATTGACGAGCACGGCCATCCCGCGGTCGCGCGCCAGGGGGAGGATCCGGTCGGCCGCGCCGCGATCGTCCAGCGCGTAGTCGACCTGGATGAAGTCGAGGTCCTTCTGGCGCATGACCTCCTCGAGCTCCTCGTACTGGCGCTCGAAGGAGGTCGTCACGCCCACGTACCGGATCCGCCCCTCCTCCTGCCACTCGCGCAGCGTCGGGATCTGTGTCTGCCAGTCGCGGAGATTGTGGACCTGCATGAGCTCGACGTGGTCGGTGCCCAGCTTCCGGAGCGAGTCCTCCATGCGCCCGATCCCGGCCTCCCGGCCCTCGCGGTCCACCTTGGTGGCCAGGAACAACAGGTCGCGCACCCGGAGGTCTCCCAAGATCTTCCCGAGCACGCTCTCCGAGTTCCCGTAGGAGGGGGCCGTGTCGACCACCTTCCCGCCCCCCTCGGCGAAGACGCGCAGCGTCTCCCGGTAGGGGGTCAGGTCCCCGCCGTCGAGGTCCACGCGGTAGTTCCGCGTCCCCACCCCGACCACCGGGACTTCCTCCCCGCTCGAGGGGATGGGCTTCGTGACGAGGTCGGGCTGCGTGGCGCGGCCGGAGGCCTCCGCCCGGCGCGGGCGCCAGCCGGCGAGCGCGGCGAGGCCGGCCCCGGCTCCGAGCCTGAGGAGCTGGCGTCGGGTGAGCTTCATGGGATCCCTCCGGAGATCAGGTCGAGACGATGCGTGCGGCGGCCGCCTCCAGTCCGGGCCCGGCCCGCTCCTCCTGCTCGCTCCCGAGCCTCAGGCCCAGGAACGCCCACACGGCCGCCAGCGGCGCGGCCACGAGCGCGATGGCGCCCAGGGACAGGCCGAGCGCCTGGAGTCCCGCGAACGCCCAGCCGTTGGCCAGGTCGGCGCCGCGATAGACGGCCGCGTCCAGGAACGCCTTGGACTTGTACTTCTCCTCGCGGGGGACCACGGTGAACAGGACTTCGCGAGCGGGCTTGGTGATTCCGTAGCGTCCCGAGCGGTAGGCCACCTGGAGCACGACCAGGACGGCCAGCAGCGGATAGACGCCCAGGGTCACGAAGCCGAGGACCACCGCCAGCGGGACGAGGGCGAGGCTCACCCCGATCCCCACCAACTTGATGATACGGGCCGTGAGGTAGACCTGGAAGAGGATGGTGAGGAGGTTCACCGCCAGGTCGATCTGCGCGAAGAAGGCCGTGCGCGCCCCGCGGTCCGCGATGGCCCGCCCCACCAGGTTGGCCTGCAGGAAGTAGAGGATCGTCGAGGCGAAGCTCATGAGGACGATGAAGCCGGCGATCCCGAGCAGGTATCGCGACCGGAAGATGACCCCGATCCCGCTCAGCGCCGTCCCCCCGAGCGGGCGCGCCCCGGCGGGGGAAGGCTCCCGGCCTCTTGTCTTCCCTTCCTCTCCGCTCCCGTCCGCTCCTTCCGCGAACCGCCGGTGGATGACCAGCGCGCACCAGGAGGCGGCCTCGAGCGGGATGCAGGCGAGGAGCAGCAGGGTGAAGCGCGGAGCGATCTCGGCCAGGCCCGCCGTGACCGCGGAGCCTGCGATCCCCCCGAGGGAGCTCCCCACCGCGATGAACCCGAACACCCGCCTGGCCTGCTCGTTGGTGAAGCAGTCCGCCATGAAGCCCCAGAAGACCGTCACGACGAAGAGCGCGAACACGCTCGTCCACACGTAGAACGCCCGGTCGATCCAGGGACGGGCGCCCATCGGGAGGAGGTGGAGGGCCGCCCAGAAGCCGACCAGGCACGCGATGAAGAAGCGGTTCACGAGCGGGATGAACACGCCGCGCTGGTAGCGCGAGGCCACCCAGGAGTAGAGCGGGACGGCCACGAGCATGACCAGGAAGACGGCCGTCCACAGGAGCTGGAGGTTTCCGCGGTCGGCCGAGCTGATCTCGTCCCGGACCGCCCGCAGGATGTAGTAGGAGAAGAGGATGAAGAAGCCGTAGAGGGTGGCCCACAGCATGGCCGGCGTCTCGTCGTCGCGGACGTCGACGAGACGCCGGACCAGGGCCGTGAGCGCGGTCACGGGCGGCTACCGATCAGCCGCCCCGGGCGCCCAGGTCCCGGTCCATAACCATGAGGCCCGCCGCGGAGTCCCCGATGCGCTCCAGCTGCCCGACGATGAGGCCGAACGTCTTCTCCTCCTCGACCTGCTCGTCCACGAACCACTGCAGCATCACCTCGGCCGGGTGGTCCGCCTCGTCGCGGGCCAGCGAGTAGAGGTCGTCGATGTGCCCGGTCACCATCCTCTCGTGCTCCAGGGCGGCCTTCATGGCGGCCAGCGGCGAGTCGTAGTCCGAGGGGGGCCTCTCCAGGGCGCCGAGCTCCACTCTGGCGTCCCGGTCCTCCAGGTGCCCCAGGATCCGGAACGCGTGCTCGCGCTCCTCGGCGGCCTGGGAGCGCAGCCACCCGCCGAAGCCGGGCAGGTCCTCTCGCTCGAACCAGATGGACATGGCCAGGTAGATGTGCTCGGCCTGCAGCTCGCGGCCGATCTGCTCGTTCAGGGCCTTCCGTACCTTCTCGTTCATGTCATCCTCCGGGTGCGGTTCTCGGGTGTCGGCGTGGGAGAGCGTCCGCCGCGGGGCGGGCTCAGTAGTCGACGGGCCGCAGGTACCATTCCCCGATCGTGGTGTCCGACAGCATGGCCACGGTCGGGAGGTGGCGCTTGTAGTGCGTGCTCTCCAACCTGCGGTGGACGGTCCGGACCTTCCGCTCGTCGAAACCGCAGGATACGAGCCGCTCGGGGCTGCTCCCCCGGAGGAGGTGGTGGAGGATGAGGTCGGCCTCCGGGTAGGAGACCCCCAGGTCCTCCTCGTCCGTCTGCCCGACCACCAGCTCGGCGGTGGCGGGCTTTTCGACGATGGACTCGGGGACGTCCACCGCACGCGCCAGCGCCCACACCTGCGTCTTGAACAGGTCCCCGAGCGGGTTGATCGGGGGCGAGTCGTCGGCGTGCCAGGTGAAGTAGCCCAGGAGGCGCTCCGACTTGTTCCCGGTGCCCACGGGGAGGCCGTCGTGCCGTGCCGCCTGGTCGAAGAGGACGATCATGCGCTGCCGCGCCATGACGTTCCCGCGGCGCTGGTCCTCGGCGTCGGGCTCGTGCTCGCCCAGGTAGGCCTGGACGGCGTCCGTGATCGGGATCGTCCGCGTCTCGATGCCGAGGGTCTCGGCCACCAGCTCGGCGTCCTCGATGCTCTCGGCGCTCGTGACGTCCGAGGGCATGAGGTAGGCCTTCACCGCCTCGGGCCCGAGCGCCCGCGCGCACAGGGTGGCCGTGAGCGAGGAGTCGACGCCGCCCGACAGGCCGACCACGACCCGCTCGAAGCCCCGTCGGTGCCGGACCTCCTGGCGGAGGAACTCGAGGAGCCAGGGCTCGACCAGCGCCGTGTCGATCTCGAGCGGGCCGAAGTCCCCGGGGTCGGGCGCCGCCGCGGCGGTCCGCAGGGCGGCGGTGCGCCGGCCGGACGTCCCGTCCCCTCCGCCGGCGGCGGCCCGGGCGGAGGTGGGCTCGTCGTGGGCCGCCTCCCCGGCGCCCGCCGGCGCATCGCCGGAGGCGTCGTCCCCCCCGCCGTCCTCCGAGGCCTCGGTGGGCCCCGACTCCGGGTCCCCGCCGCTCCCGTCCGTCAGCCCGCCGAGGCCGGCGTTCTGGAGGATGCGGGGCAGCGCCGCCTCCAGGTCGGCCAGCAGCGGGCTCTCCACCCGGACCGGGAGGAGCTCCGCCAGGTCCAGGTCGGCCACCAGGAGCTCCTCCCGCCACAGGCCGCCCCGGACGATGGCGCGGCCGCGCGGATCGTAGACCGCCGAGCCGCCCGCGAACCCCTTCCCGCCCTCGAAGCCGACGAGCTGGGCCACGGCCACGAACACGCCGTGCTCCTCGGCGATGCCCCGCGCGAGCCGGTCCCAGCGCTCCAGGTTCCCCGGGACGCCCGGTCCCGGGTGGGCCCCCCGGGCCGGAGAGGCGCTCAGGATGAAGACCACCCGCGCGCCGTCCAGGGCGGCGAGCGTGGGCGGGAGCGAGTGGAAGGCGTCCTCGCAGATGAGGAGCCCGGCGCGCCCCCACGGGGTGTCGAACGCCCCGAAGGAAGAGCCCGCCTCCACGAACCTCTCCTCCTGGAAGACCCCGTAGGTGGGGAGGAAGACCTTCCGGTGGACGTGCAGGATGCGGGGGTCGGAGCCGCCGAGCACGGCGTACAGCGCCGAGTTGTACACGCGCTCGCGGTGGCGCTCGAAGAAGCCGATGGCGACCTCGAGCGGCCGGTCGGCGTCCCCCTCCTCGGCCCAGCGCCGGCGGAGCTCCTCGAACAGGGCTCGCCGCCCCAGCGCGTGCTCCCGGACGCCTCCCTCCATGAAGTAGCCGGTGAGGGCCGCCTCGGGGAACAGGAGGACGCGCGGGACGGGCCGGAGGTCGGCCACCTCGCGGAAGACCTCGCTCACACGGGCCAGGGTCGCGTCGGGGCGTGCCTTCTCCGGGCGCAGCTGTCGGATGGCCACTCGCACGGTCATGGTGGCTCCAACGTCCCGACGTTCCGCCCGGCTGTCAATGCGCGGCCTCGCGCCGGCGCGCCCCGGAGGCCTCCGCCCGCCCGCGCCGCAGCCTGCCCGCGGCCGCCCGCCCCGCGCGCGGCGCCCGCGGCTTGCTCCGGCCCCGGCGATCGGCTATCGATCCGATCGCCGAACGTGACCAGCCTCATCGTGCGCGCGTACGCGCTCGTCCTGCTGGTCGGGCTCCCCCTCCTGGCCGCGCGGGAGGACGCGCTGGCCCGGGGACTGGACGAGCTCGACCGACGGGCCCTCTACCTGTCGGCGGCGATCTCCTCCGCCTTCATCGCGGGCGTCACCCTCGGGGTGGCGGCCTGGCAGGGGGCGGGCGCGCGGGCGCTGGGCTGGGTGGTGGGCCCGGCCGGAAGGGCCGCGACCTGGGCGGCCGGCACGACGGCGGCCGGGCTGGCGGCCGTCGCGCTCGTGGCGCTGGTGGCGTCGATGAGGGGGAAGGGCGAGAGCCCGCTGCTCCTGGCGCTCATGCCGCGGACCTCCGCCGAGCGCCTGGGCTTCGTGCTCCTGTCTCTGGCGGCGGCGGTGTGCGAGGAGTACGTGTTCAGGGGCTTCGGGCTTGGCGTCCTGGCGGCCTGGACGGGCGACCCGTGGACGGCCGCGGCCGCCGTGGCGGTCTCGTTCGGCCTGGCCCACGGCTACCAGCGGCCGACGGGCATCGTCCGCGCGGCCCTGCTCGGCGGCGTGCTGGCGGTGCCGGTCATCGTCACGGGGAGCCTGTTCCCCGCCATCGTGGCCCATTTCTGGATCAACGTGAGCCTGGGCCTGGGCGCGTGGAGGTGGCTCCCGGGGACGACCGGGCCGGGGGAATGACCCGCACCGAGACGTCGACGGGCCATGCTCGTCTACCCTACGGACGCATCGATCTCATACCTGAGGGAGGACCGATGGACGGACGCGGCGAAGCGGCGAAGCGGCGCGGGCCCGGCGAGCGCCGGGGGCGGCCGGGCGGTGCGGCGCTCCTGGCCGCGGGGGCCCTCCTCGCGGCGGGTCTCGTGGCGGGCGCCCGCCCGGCCCGCGCGCAGGGCGCCGGCCCGGCCGAGGGACCGACGGTACGGATCGGGGGGCTCCTGCGCACCGGCCTCCTGGTGGGCCCGGGCGACTACGGGGAGGAGGACGGCTTCCGGATCCACGACGCCCGCCTCCGGGCCGCCGGCAAGATCGGGATCGTGTTCGACTACCGGCTGCAGGCCGCCTTCGACCAGAGCACGGACCGGGTGAGGCTCCTGGACGCCGAGCTCCGCCTCCCGATCAAGCCGGGCCTGGCGCTGAGCCTGGGCCAGTTCAAGGCGCCCTTCGGCGGCGAGGAGCTCCTGGGGAAGGGCGAGATCACCTTCCTCGAGCGCGCCCAGATCGACCAGCTCCTGGTGCCGGGCCGGCAGGTCGGCGTCCAGGCCTCGGGCTCGTTCCTGGAGGACCGGCTCACCTACCGGGCCGGGATGTTCAACGGGAACGGCCGCTCCCTCCAGAACGACGACGGGCGCTTCCTGTACGCGGCGCACGTGCAGTTCAACAACGTGGGGCCCGTGGAGTTCTACGAGGACCTCATGGTCCAGCTGGGCGCCAGCTTCACCTTCTCCAGGGACAGCTCGGTCGACCTCACGCACGGTGGCGAGTTCGTGGGCGGCCCGATCGCCCTCCAGGGCTTCCGAGGGGACCGGACCCTGGTGGCGGTCGACCTGAAGTCCAGCTACCGCGGCTTCTTCCTCCGGGGCGAGTACATGCACGGCTCCCTGGATCCCGCGGGCGAGATCGCCTGCACGCCAGCGGGCTGCCCGGCCGACGCGGAAGCGCTCGCCTCGCACGGCGTGGACGGCGGCTACGCGGAGACCGGCTACAGCTACCTGGGCGCCATCGAGGCCGTGGCCCGGCTGGACGCCATGACCAAGAACTTCCTGTTCGCGCCGGACACGGGGCCGGCGGGAACGACGGCGGTGGGCGGGAACTTCCTCGTCCTGGGCGTGAACCTCTTCCCCGGCTACCACACCAGGCTGGGCCTGCAGTACGCGCTGGGGCTCGGGGACACCCACCTGGGGCCGACGAGCGGCGGGCCGCCGCTGGCCGACGGCCAGTTCGCCTTCACGGCGCAGGTGGACTTCTAGCGGGAGCGGCCGCGCCGGGCGGGCGGCCCGCCCCGCCTCAGGCCGGGGCGCCCCCCCGGCTCTCGTCCTGGTCGCGACGCGCCCGGCCGTGCCGGATGGTCTGGCCGCGGACCATGTAGACCACGTCCTCGCTGATGTTGGTGGCCAGGTCGGCGATGCGCTCCAGGTTCCGCCCGATGAGGATGACCTGGAGGCACGAGGAGATCTCGTCCTCCAGCATGTGGGTCAGCATGACCCGGAACAGGGACTCCTGCAGGGCGTCCACCCGGTCGTCGCGCTTGAGGACGTCCTCGGCCGCCGGGGCGTCCCCCCGGAGGAAGGCGTCGAGCGCGTCCCGCAGCATGCCCCTCGCCATCTCGCTCATCTCCGGCAGCTCGGGCGGGATGGGCGGGTAGTGGCGCGACTCCCGGAGCCGGCTCACCGCCTGGGCGATGTTCACCGCGTGGTCCCCGATCCTCTCCAGGTCGTTGTTGATCTTGAGGACCGTCACGATGACCCGGAGGTCCCTGGCCATGGGCTGGTGGAGGGCCAGGAGCTCGATCGAGCCCTCCTCGATCTCGACCTCGATCTCGTCGACGTCCTTGTCGGAGACCACGATCTCATCCGGCTCGCGGCCGTCCTCCCGGGCGGCCAGCGCCGTCGCGTCGGCCACCAGCTCCTCGACCTCGTGGGACATGGCCAGCAGCTTCTGCTTGAGGGCCTCGAGCTTGTCGTCGAAATGGGTGTGCGCCATGGTCGCTCCCTGGAGGGCCGCTGCGGAGAGGGATCCGGGCCGCGAGGGCCCGCTCCCGCTCAACCGAACCGGCCGGTGATGTAGTCCTCGGTCTTCTTCTCGCGGGGGTTGGTGAAGATCCGCTCGGTGAACCCGAACTCGACCACGTACCCCTCGAAGAAGAACGCCGTGAAGTCGGAGATGCGCGCGGCCTGCTGCATGTTGTGCGTCACGATCACGATCGTGAACTCGGACTTCAGGTTCTCGATGAGCTCCTCGAGCCTGGCCGTGGCCACCGGGTCGACCGCCGAGGTGGGCTCGTCCATGAGGAGGACCTCGGGCTCGACCGCGATCGCCCGCGCGATGCACAGCCGCTGCTGCTGCCCGCCCGAGAGCGCCGTGCCCGGCTCGTCCAGCTTGTCCTTGACCTCGTCCCACAGCGCGGCGCCCCTGAGAGCCCGCTCCACCCGGTCGTCCAGCTGACCGCGCGAGACCCGGTAGTGGAGGCGCAGCCCGTAGGCCACGTTCTCGTAGACCGACATCGGGAACGGCGTCGGGCGCTGGAAGATCATGCCGACGCGGCGCCGCAGGTCGATGAGGTCCATCTCCGGGTCCAGGAGGTCCTCCCCGTCCAGGAGGATCGTGCCGGAGGCGCGCTGGTCCCGGTAGAGCTCGAACATGCGGTTGTAGACGCGGATGTGCGTGGACTTCCCGCAGCCCGAGGGGCCGATGATGGCCGTCACCCGGCGCTCGGCCACGTCCAGGTCGTTCCCGAACAGGACCTGGCGGTCCCCGTACCAGAAGTCCAGGTTCCGGACCGAGATCTTGGCCGGCGCCTCCGGCGCGGTCGAGCGTTCCCCGCCCCCGGACCGGGCGCCGGCGATCTGGGGCGCGGGCGGCTGGACGAGGGACTCCTCTCGCCAGGCTTCGTCGCCGCCAGCGGTCTCGGCAGGGGATTTCCCGGCCCCCGCCGGCTCCGGCGCCCTCTCGTCCGCGCGGCTCTCCGATGAGGCTTCGTTCATCGTCTAGCTCTCTTCCTCTCGCACGCGCCAGCGCGTCAGAAGGGTCACGACCAGCACCGAAACGGTGATCAGGAGGGAGGCCCCCCAGGCCAGACGCTGCCAGTCGGAGTAGGGCGACATCGCGTAGTTGAAGATCGTCACGGTCAGGTTGGCCGTGGGCCTCCCCAGGTCCCGCGGCCAGTACGGGCTGTTCAGGGCCGTGAACAGGAGCGGGGCGGTCTCGCCGCTGATGCGGGCCACGGCCAGCAGGATGCCCGTGGCCAGACCCGAGCGCGCCGCCCGGAACACGATCCCCGCCGTCGTCTTCCAGCGGGGCGCTCCCAGCGCCAGCGACGACTCCCTCAGGGTGTCGGGCACCAGGCCCAGCATGTCCTCGGTGGTCCTGGCCACGTTGGGCAGGATGAGCACGGCCAGCGACACGCCGCCTGCCCAGCCCGAGAAGTGACCCGTCGTCACCACCAGGAGCGTGTACACGAACAGGCCCGCCAGGATCGACGGGATCCCCAGCATGACGTTCACGGTGAAGCGGACGAGCGAGGCGAACCGCGTGCCCTTCCCGAACTCGGAGAGGTAGACCCCGGTGAGCACGCCCAGCGGGGTGCCGATGAGCGCCGCCATGAGCGTCATGGCCACGGTCCCCAGGATGGCGTTGGCCAGGCCTCCGCCCTCGGCTCCGGGCGGCGCCGGCCGGCTGGTGAAAAAGGTCCAGTCCAGGGCGGAGATCCCCCGCTTCACCACCACCGCCAGGATCCAGAACAGGAAGAAGAGGGCGAGGAGCGCGGCCGCCGTCGAGGCGACCTCGAGCGCCAGGTTCTCGACCCGGCGCCGCTTCCGCGACCGGAGCGGGAAGGGCGGCTCGGACCGGCCCCGGGCCGTCGCGACGGCCTCGCCGGCCGGCGGGCTCACGCCGCCCTCCCGGGAGTGCCGACCGCAGCATCCGGCCGCCGCGGGCCCCTCACGCCGTCCTCCCGGAGGACCGGCCCAGGCGCTGCAGCCACAGGTGGGCCGCGACCTGGATGAGGAACGTGATCACCAGGAGCACGAGTCCGAGCTCGATGAGGGAGCTCCGGTAGAGCGGCTCGGAGGCCTCGGTGAACTCGTTGGCCAGCGTGGAGGCGATGCTGTTCCCGGCGGCGAGCAGGGAGGCCGAGAGCTGGTGGTCGTTCCCGATCACGAAGGTCACGGCCATCGTCTCGCCGATGGCCCGTCCGAGGCCGAGGAACACGCCCCCGGCCAGGCCCCGGATGGAGTGGGGTATCGTCACCCGCCGGACCACCTCCCACGTCGTGGATCCCATGCCGTAGGCGGCCTCCTCCAGGACCTCCGGCGTCATCCTGAACACGTCGCGCATCACCGCGGTCGTGAAGGGTAGGACCATGAGGGCGAGGATGATGCCCGCCGTGAGCATGCCGATCCCCATCGCCGGCCCGCCGAAGAGCGGCGTGAAGCCCAGCACGTCCTTCAGGGCCGGCTGGACGTGCTCGGCCATGTACGGGGCGAACACGAACAGGCCCCACATGCCGTAGATGATGCTCGGAATCGCGGCCAGCAGCTCGACGCCCTGCCGGACCCAGCGCGCGAGCCCCGGGGGGGCCAGCTTCACCAGGAACAGGGCTGTGGCCAGGCTGAGCGGGACCGCGAGGAGGAGGGCGATCGCGGTCGAGACCAGGGTGCCGTAGATGCTGCTCAAGGCCCCGAAGTTCCCGGTGACCGGATTCCAGGTGGCCGAGGTCAGGAACCCGAAACCGAACTCCCGGATCGAGGGCATCGAGTTCCGGGTGAGCTCCACGAAGAAGCCCAGCATGAGGAGGCAGACCAGCGCGGCGCACGTGACGGCCGCCGCTCGGAAGACCGCGTCGGGCCAGCGCGTCGAGCCTCCGAGGCCGGGAGTCGGGATCACGGGGTCAGCCGGTCGACGCGGGCGAGCCCGCCGTCCCCGGACATTCGGGCCGAGAAGCCTGGACGCCGGGGCGGGACGGGCTCATCGGGTAGCGCCGAGCTCGAGCCGTCGTCTACGGCCAGATGCCGCTCTGGAGCTCGCTCGTCCAGCGTTCCTCGACCATCTCGACCACGTTGTCCGGGATCGGGACGTAGTCCAGCTCCCTGGCCGCATCCTGAGCGTTGTGGTAGGCCCAGTCGAAGAACTCGAGGACTTCCTTGAGCTGCTCCGGGTTCTCCGGGTGCTCGTAGACGAGGATATAGGAGGCCCCCGTGATCGGCCAGCTGTCGGCCCCGGGCTGGTCGGTGAGGACCATGTAGAAGCCGGGCGCGTGCTTCCAGTCGGCGTTGGCCGCGGCCGACATGAAGGTCGGGATCGTCGGTGAGACGAAGCTCCCCGCCGCGTTCTGGAGCTGGACGTAGGTCATGTGGCTCTGCGTGGCGTAGGCGTACTCCACGTAGCCTATCGACCCGTCGATCCGCTGGACGTAGCCGGCCACCCCCTGGTTGCCCTTGCCGCCGACGCCGGTGGGCCACTCGACGGACTTGGCCGTGCCCACCTGCTGGTGCCACGCGGAGGAGACCTTGTCCAGGTAGTTCGTGAAGATCCAGGTCGTGCCCGAGCCGTCGGAGCGGTGGACGACCGTGATGTCCCTGTCGGGAAGCTCCACGCCCGGGTTGATCCTCCGGATCGCCGGGTCGCTCCAGCTCTTCACCTTGCCGAGGTAGATGTCGGCCAGCACCGTCGGGGTGAGCTTGATCCCACCCGGCTCGATGCCCGACAGGTGCACGACGGGGACGACCCCGCCCATGATCATCGGGAACTGGAGGAGGCCCGACCCGTCCAGCTCGTCCTTCGTCAGCGGCGCGTCGGAGGCGCCGAAGTCGACCGTCCCGGCCTTGATCTGGGCGATGCCGCCGCCCGAGCCGATCGCCTGGTAGTTGACCTGGACGCCCTTGAGCTTGTTGTAGGTGTCGGCCCACCGGGAGTAGACCGGATACGGGAAGGTCGCGCCCGCGCCGTCGATCGTGATGGCCGCCCCGGAGGCTCCGCCTCCCGCGGATGCCGATCCGGACGTCTCACCCTTCCCGCCGGATCCCCCTCCGCATGCCGCCACGACCAGCGCCGCGGCCATCAGCGCCGGTCCGATCCGGGCCGCGTGCCATCCCCTCGCCGAACGAGCCGTCGGTCCGCCCATAGGTCTCTCTGCCTCCGGTACGGTCTGGATTCTCACGGGTGCGTTCCCCCCGACCGTGAGAAAGCTGACGACCCGGAGCCATGGATGGGTCACGCCCGTGTAACGATCGCGTCACGAAGTCCGGCCCGGCGCGGGGAGCGTGAACCACACGGCGGCGCCCTCGCCCGGCTCGCCCTCGATGCCCACGCTCCCGTCGTGGGCTGCGACCAGGTGGCGGACGATGGACAGGCCGAGCCCGGTGCCTCCCTCCGCCCGGCTCCGTCCCGGGTCCACCCTCCAGAAGCGCTCGAATGCCCGCTGCCGCTGGGAGACGGGGATGCCGGGCCCCTCGTCCGTCACGACCACGCGGACGCGGTCCCCCGAGGGACGGCTCTCCACCCGGACCGTCCCGCCGGCCGGCGAGTAGCGGAACGCGTTGTCGAGGAGGTTGCGGAGGATCTGCTCGAGGGCTCCCCGGTCCGCGGAGACCTCGGGGGCCTCCGAGACCGCGACGTCCAGCGCGACGTGCTTCCCCTCGCGCCGCGGCACCTGTTCCCAGGCCTGCCGGGCCGCCGCCCCGACCCGGATCGTCTCGGGCCGCGGCCGCCAGGCGCCGGACTCGATGCGGGAGAGGTCCAGGAGGTCGTCGACCAGCCGCCGCATGCGGACGGCGTTGTCGCGGATCCTGGCGAGGAACTCCTCGCGGCGCTCGGCGGGGAGGTCGGCGTCCTCCAGCGTCTCCGCGAACCCGAGGATGCTGGTGAGGGGGGTCTTGAGCTCGTGGGACGCGTTGGCCACGAAGTCCCTGCGCACGCCCTCCAGCCGGCGCAGGCGCGTCAGGTCCCGCACCAGGACGAGGACCCGCTCCCCGTGCGGCCGGACCGAGACGAGGGCCGTACGGCTCCCGCGCGCGATCTCGGCCTCGGCCTCGTGGCCCTCGAGGCCACGGTCGAGCGCGTCGAGGACGGCGGGATCGCGGAACAGGCTCCGGGCCGGCCGGCCCTCCGTCTCCTGCGGGGCGGCCAGCCGGTCGAAGGAGCGGTTGGTGCGCACGACCGTCCCCGCCACGTCGAGGACCGCGACCCCGTCCTCCATCTGGTCGAACACCCACAGGAGCTCCTCCTCCTGCCTGCGCCGGGCCTCGGCCCGCTCCAGGCGGTCGGCCACCGCGGCCGCGGCGCGGTGGAGACGGCCCGTCTCCCCCGCCGCGTCCGACCGCGAGCGGGCCGGGGCCTCGATCGCCTCCACGCTCCCGCCCTCCCGGGCCAGGCCCTCGAGCGCGGTCCGCACGCCGCGCAGCGGCCGGACCACCCACCTCTCGGCGGGGAGGAGGAGGAAGGCCAGGAGGAGGAGCCACGCGATGGCGGCGGCCAGGATGGCCCGGCGGACGTGGTCGGCCGGAGCGAGCACCTCGGAGTGGGGCACCGCCACCCGGACCACGCGGCCGTCGGCCGGCACGGCCCCGTACAGGAGCGAGAAGTCCACGGTGCGGCTCACCCGTGTGGCCGTCCCGAACCCCGTCCGCAGGGCCTCGCGAACCTCGGGCCGGTTGCGGTGGTTCTCCACGGACGGGAGCCGGTCGGTGGGGACGTAGGAGTCTCCGCGCACGGTCCCGTCGCGGGCGATGAGGGTCACGCGGAGCCCGGCGGCCCGACCGAGGCTGTCCGCCAGCGCGTCGGTGAAGGGCCGCTCCCCGACGGCGGCGCGGGTCAGGCGGGCCTCGCGCTCCAGGTCCGAGCGCGCCCGCCGCTCGAGGTCCCGGGGCAGCGGGCCCGACGCGTACCAGGACGCCAGCCCGATCGGGACGGCGCCGGCCGCGAGGAGGATGGCCAGGAGCCGGAGACGCAGGGACACCGCTTCAGCTCCCGCGGGCCGGAGTCAGCGGTCCACGGCGCGGAACCGGTAGCCCACGCCCCGGACCGTCTCGATCAGATCGCCGGCCGGCCCCATCTTCGACCGGAGCCGCGCCACGTGCATGTCGACGGTGCGCGTCTCGATCCGAGCGTTCGTGTCCCACGCGGCCTGGAGGAGCTGCCGGCGGGACTGGGCGCGGCCCCGCCGCTCCATGAGCACCTCGAGGAGGCGGAACTCGAGCTGCGTGAGGTCCATCTCCTCCTCTCCCACGAAGGCGCGGTGGGCGTCCCGGTCCAGGACGACCTCGCCCAGCCGGAGCCGCCGGTGCGGGTCCACCGGCTCGGCCCTGGCGCGCCGGAGGAGCGCGCCCACGCGCAGGACGACCTCACGGGGGCTGAAGGGCTTGGTGACGTAGTCGTCCGCCCCCTTCTCGAAGCCGTGGATCCGGTCCTCCTCCTCGCGACGCGCGGTCAGGAGGAGCACGGGAATCTCGCTCGTCCGCTCGTCCTCCCGTAGTGTCCTCAGCACCTGGTAGCCGTCCATGCCCGGGAGCATGAGGTCGAGGACGACGAGGTCGGGACGGTCGTCGATCGCGGTGGAGACGGCGCTCGGGCCGTCCACCGCGGTGCTGATCCGATAGCCCTCCCGGCTGAGCTGGTAGACCAGGAGGCTCAGGATGTCGGGCTCGTCGTCCACGACCAGGATGCGCTCGCCGGACATCGGCTCCGGGGGTCGGAGTCGCGGAGGCTCGGCCCCGGACGACCGTGTCGGCGGAGGGCCGGTGACAGGCACAACATAGCCCGGCCCGGAGGCGGCGCAACGGCCCGAGCGGCGCCGGGCCGCGGATGGATGGAGCGAGGGTCGCGGTGGGAGGTGACGTGCGAAGCGTGACGCTGGCTGGACTCCCGGTCGGAGGCGTCTATCTGCTCCTCCTGGTCTTCCTGGCCCCCTTCGGCCTCCACCGCCTGTGGCTCCTGTGGCTGCGGCTGCGGCCCGGGGGCGGCGCGCGGGAGAGGACGGGCTCCCGTCGGTCGGCCGGCGTCCCGGCAGCCGATCTCCCACCCGTCACGGTCCAGATCCCCGTCTACGACGAGGCCAACGTCGTGGCCCGCGCCATCGACGCCGCTTGCCGGATCGACTATCCGGCGGACCGGCTCGAGGTGCAGGTCCTCGACGACTCGGACGACGAGACGGTGGAGATCGTGGCGCGGCGCGTGGCCGCGTGGCGCCGGAGAGGCGTCGACGTGCGGCACCTCCGGCGCGAGCGGCGCGAGGGCTACAAGGCGGGGGCGCTGGCGGCCGGCGCGGCGCGGGCCCGGGGCGAGTTCTTCCTGGTCCTGGATGCGGACTTCGTCCCGTCCCCTGATCTCGTGCGCCGACTCCTGCCCTCGTTCTCCCATCCGGACGTGGGCTTCGTGCAGGCGGCCTGGGGTCACCTGAACGGGGGGGAGGGCTGGCTGGCGCGGGCGCAGGCGCTCCTCCTGGACGCACACTTCGCGGTCGAGCACGCTGCCCGGCACCGCGCCGGCCTCTTCTTCAACTTCAACGGCACGGCCGGGATGTGGCGGCGGAGCTGCCTCGAGGCGGTCGGGGGCTGGAGCGGCGCGACCCTCACCGAGGACCTGGAGCTGAGCTACCGTGCGCAGCTGGCCGGGTGGCGGGGCGTCTATCGTGACGACGTCCGGGTGCCCGGGGAGCTCCCGGCGCGGATGCGGGCCCTGGAGGTCCAGCAGGAGCGCTGGGCCGAGGGGGGCGTCCAGACGGCCAGGCGCCTCCTTCCCCCCATCTGGAGGAGCGGCGAGCGGCTGGCGGTGCGGCTCGAGGCCACGGCCCACCTGGCCGGCCACGCGCTCCATCCCGTCACGCTGGCCCTGGCGGCCGCCCTCGCCCTCCCCGCGCTGGCGGGAGGGGTCGCCGCGGCGGCGGTGCCCGGTCCGGTCCACGCGGCCGCCCTCGTCCTCGCGTTTCTCCCCTTCGTCCTCTTCTACGGGACGGCGGCCCGGCTGCGCGGCGCCACGGCGGGGGAGCTCCCGGGCCGGGTCCTCGGCGCGCTCGGCCTCGGGATCGGCCTCGGACCGCCGGTCGCGGGGGCGGTGCTGCGGGGGCTGCGGCCGGCCGGGGCGAGCGCGTTCCGGCGGACGCCCAAGGACGGGCCGGTGCGTGCCTACGCGCTCTCCCTGCGGCCGTGGCGGACGGCGCTTCGCCTCGGGCTCGGGGTCCTCCTCCTCGTGGCCGCGGTCCGGCTAGCCCTCGGCGGCGCCCCCGGTGGCGCGCCCTTCCGCCTCCTGTTCGCCGGAGGCTACCTCCTCACCCTGGCCGCGGCGGTGCGCGAGGGCCGCATCGGTCGCCAGGAGGGCGAGGAACGGGACGTGGATGAGGAGGGCGAGCCAGCCCGGCAGCGGCCAGCTCCCGGTGGCGCGGTAGGCGTCCAGGCCGGCGTAGCCCAGGAACAGGAGGCCGCTCCACAGGACCCACGCGCGGCTCCGGCGCAGGAAGGCCAGCGGGAGGACCCAGAGGACGTACCACGGGTGGATGGTGGGGGAGAGGAGGAGCGCCGCCCCGAGCGTCCAGAAGGCGGCCCGCTCCACGGGCCATCGCCGGAGGACGCCCCAGCCCACCACGCCGCCCACGGCCACCGCGGCGGCGATCCGCGCGCCCCGGGGGTCGCCCAGGAGCCCGGACAGGACCCGGAAGAGCCCCGGGTCGAACCGCCAGCGGTCGGCGTAGGCGCCCAGCCCCGCCAGCAGGGCCCCGCCCGCGCCCAGGTAGGGGAGGTAGAGGAGGGCGGCCGCGGCGAGCCCGGCCGCGGCGGCCCACCACCCGCGCCGCCGGCCCAGGGAGGGGAGGACGGCGGCCGGGGCCAGCTTGACCGCCGCTCCGGTCCCGAGGAGGAGCCCCGCGGCGAGGGCGCGCCGTCCGCCTTCCTCCCGGGTCCCTCCGTCCGAGGCGTCGGTCCCTCCGTCCGCGGCCGCGGCGCTCTCCGCCGCGCCGCCCCGGAGGACGAGGAGCGCGGCCAGCATCGGGAGGATCCCGAGCGGCTCGACGTGGCCGCTCCAGGCCACTTCCACCACGACGAGCGGGGACCACAGCCACAGGACGGGGGCCAGGGCGGGCGGGCCGCCGCGGCGGGAGGCGAGCCGGTCCAGGATCCAGCCGACCGCCAGGTCGGCCGCGGTCCAGGCGGCCTTGAAGACGAGGACGGACGGGCCCGCGGCGGCGAGCGCCGTGAATACGAGCTGGGCGCCGGGAGGGTAGATCGTGCGGATCCCGGGGTGGTTGATGAGGCTCCGCCACGAAGTCGCGATCGGGTCGAGGGCCGGCGAGGCCGGGGCGTGGGCGAACGGGTTCAGGCCGTGCAGGCCCACCCACCCGTCCCACATGTAGCGCCAGATGTCGTCGGAGAACCGGGGGAGGAGGAAGAGGAGGGGCAGCCGGAGGAGGAGCGCCCCGGCCCACATGACGCGCCGCGGCACGGGGCGGCGGTCGTGGCGGAAGGCCGCCGCGGCGTACAGGGCGAAGGCGGCCGCCCACAGGCCGAGCGCCGGCCACGGCGTGGCGGACGCCCCGGGGACGAGGCCGAGGGCGGCCAGGAGCCCGACCTCGGCCAGGACGAGGAGGGCGGTCACGGGCGGGCCCACGGCCCGGCCTCCCGGCGCGGACGGTGCCGCCTCCGGGCTGGAGCTCACGGGTGAGGCCGCCGGATCCGGATCCTGCGAGCCGGACGGCCGCCCTGGTTCCCGCCCGCGACGAGGAGGAGAGCCTGCCGGGGCTCCTCGAGGGTCTGGCGCGCGCCGGGCTGGGCTCGGCCCTGGTGGTCGACAACGGCTCGTCGGACGGGACGGCCGCCGCCGCGCGGGCCGGCGGCGCGGAGGTGGTCCGGGAGCCGCGTCCCGGGTACGGCCGGGCCTGTCGGGCGGGGCTCGAGGCCCTGGCCGCCCGCGCGGAGCCTCCCCGCTGGGTGGTGTTCGTGGACGCGGACGACGGTTTGGCGCCCGGACAGGTGCCCCGCCTCCTCGCCCCGCTCGCCTCGGGACGGGCGGAGCTCGTGATCGGCGCGCGGCGCGCGGCCGCCGGGTGCGGCGCGGGGCGTTCGCCGGTCCCCCTCCACGCGCGGCTCGGGAACCGCCTTGTGGCGGCCGTGCTCCGGGGCGTGTACGGCGCGGCCGCGACGGACCCGGGACCGTTCCGCGCCGCCCCGCTCGGGGCGCTCCTGGACCTGGGCCTGGACGACCCGGACTACGGCTGGAACGTCCAGATGCAGGTGCGGGCGCTGCGGGCGGGCTGGCGGGTGCGGGAGGTGCCGGTGGCCTTCCGGGGGAGGACGGCGGGCCGGTCCACGATCAGCGGCTCGGTGAGGGGGTCGGCGCGAGCCGGAGTCCGCATGCTCGCGACCCTGGCGGCGGAGATGGCCCGGCCGCCCTGAGCGGATCAGTCTCGGACCGAGACCAGGAGCTGGCGGACCATCGAGCGCGGCATCGACTCGGCCCGGCTCACGACCGCTTCCTCGCTCTCCTCGACGATGACCGGGGCCGTGGCGAGCTGACGGCCGGCGCGCTCGAAAACGATCCGGCCCCTGGCCAGGTCGGGGGCCACCGTCTCGACGACGATGTGGACCTCCCACTCCTCGTCGCCCACCGGGAGGCGGCCCAGGCTCTGGCGCCGCGACGCGGTGTCCCAGATCTGGAGCTGCGGGCCGTCGCCCGAGTCCCCGCCTCCCGTCTCCTTGCTCACTCGCGCTCCCGCTCCTCGCCCTCGACGGCGTCCTCCCAGAAGCCCAGCAGGTAGGGGTCGTAGCGCTCGGGGTGGGACCGGTAATCGGCCGCCCACGTGGGAAGGTCGGGAAGGGGGACGCTGGTGCTGAGCTTGTCGGTGACGAGCTCGACCATGGTCCGGAAGCCCAGGTCGGCCGGGTTGAGACCGGCATCGTCCGCGGCCTCCTCGACCAGGAGGTAGATCCGCTCGGGGCTCAGCGAGAGGAAGACTTCGGAGAGACGGGCGGAGCAGTAATCCAGATACTTGGCCCTGAGCACGGGGTCGGTGATGTCGCCGCTCCCGGGCGATCTAGCCTGCTGCTCGGCCGCCGACTGATCTTTCACGTCTGCGCGCTCCGCCCTGGCCGGGGGTGCCCGGTCGCCTGGAGTGCTTTGAGACGTATGTAGCGGCCCGGACGGGGCGCGTCAAGCGTCGAGCGGCCCTCCCGGGCTGCCTCAGGCCAGCTCCCTCAGGCTCGGCTCCCCCTGGCCGAGCGACCTCCTGAGCTCGTGGAACATGGCGCGCCGGGTCAGCCCGTAGCGGATGACCTTGTGGAGGAATTCGGGATCCCGTCTCTGGATCTCTTCGACGTCGTCGGCGATGTCCTCTGGCAGGTTCAGGACGACTTCGACAGGGCGAGTGTCCGTCATGGGCGGCGCTTCCCCTCGAAATTGAAGGATTTTCTTCCAAGACGACAGCGGGCGATGGAGTCACGCCTCGGGTCGCGCGACCTGCCACTTCCGACATGCGGCGCGGAGTATAGTCGGCCGATTCGGAGCGAGCAAGACCGGCCCCGCCCGCCACCGTGGAGAACCGCGTCTCTAAGTGACTGAGCTGCACTTGCTTAGAAATGATGTCGAAAACTCCGTAATGATGTGGATTCTCGCGTGGAAGAGTGTGGACACTCGCGGCGGTGTCGTCGGAAGCGCGTGAACGAGGCCGGATTGGCGGGAGGCCGGGCTCGTATCGCGGGCGTGTACGTTCACACTTTTCGGAAAACTGTCGGTCCGCGCTTCGTCTCCGGAGGCGGGCCGGACGCGGTCCCGCGGCCGGCCGGTCGCCCCCGGCGCCGAGCGGCCGACCGGGTGGGCGAACGGCGAGCGGCGTCGTTCCATCGGGTCCGGGCGGACCGCGGCCGCGGCAGCCGGCGCCCCCGCCCGGCTCCCGCCCGGCTCCCGACCGGCGAGCGGCCGGAGGCGGGCGGCGTCCCGATCGGGGGTGCGCGTGGGCCGGCCTCCCGACAGATTGAGCCCGAAACGGAAGAGCGTCCTCCGTCCCCCCCTCGCGGCGGGGCGGGTGCAGGCTGGCGAGCGCAGCGCTGGGAGCCCACATGACCGACGACGGACGGCGATCGGCCCTCATCCTGGGCGCCTCGAGCGGCTTCGGGGAGGCGGCGGCCCGGGCCTTCGCGGAGGCCGGGTACGACATCTTCGGCGTCCACCTGGACCGGCGCGCCGGACTCGAGCGCGTGGAGGAGATCCGCTCCGACCTGGAGGCCATGGGCCGGACGGCCACTTTCTTCAACGTGAACGCCGCCGACGCCGACAAGCGGGCGGCCACGCTGGACGAGATCGTGGAGACGGCCGGGCCCGGATCGGTCCGGGTCCTCCTGCACTCCCTGGCGTTCGGGACCCTGCGCCCGCTGGTGGCCGAGGCAGAGGGGGACGACGTGACGCCCAAGCAGATGGACATGACGCTGGACGTCATGGCGCACACCCTGGTCTACTGGACGCAGGGCGTCGTCCACCGGGGGCTCATGGGCCGCGACGGCCGCATCTTCGCCATGACCAGCTCGGGCGGCGACCGGGTGAGCCCGACCTACGGCCCCGTCTCCGCCGCCAAGGCGGCCCTCGAGTCGCACTGCCGGCAGCTGGCCCTGGAGCTCGCGCCGCGCGGGATCACCGTGAACGCCCTGCGGGCGGGCGTCACCGACACGCCCGCGCTCCGGAAGATCCCGGGCTCGGATTTCATGATCGAGCAGGCCCTGCAGCAGAACCCGCACGGGCGGCTCACCACGCCGGACGACGTGGCCCGCTCGATGGTGGCGCTGGCCTCGCCCGAGACCTACTGGATGACGGGGAACGTCATCCGCGTGGACGGCGGCGAGGACTTCGTGGGCTCGAACGCCCCGGAGCTGAAGTGAGCCGGCGGCGCGGCGAGCCGGACCTGGCGGAGATGGCCCGCGGGCTCGTGGGCCCGGCCCGCCGCCTGGTCGAGCACGAGGTGCGCTCCCTGGGCCGGGAGCTCACCGGGCCGTGGCGGAGGGGCCGGAGCGGCCCCGCTGCCGAGGCGGGCCGCTTGCTGGGCGCGGGCCTGGCCGCGGCGGCCTTCCTGGTCGGCGTGGCGGCGGCGGTGCAGGCCACGCGGCGTGGCTGAGGGAGGCGCCGGGGCGGACGCTCCGCGCGCGGCTCGCGCGTCCGGACGTCCGACCAGGGACGGCTCCGCCCTCCGCTCCGCGCCGCGCGCGGCCCCGCGCCGGCGGGCGGCCGGCTCCCCGCGCGGACGCGGGCTGGCCGCCGTGAGCGGGACGGCCGCCGCGATCGGCCTCGCCGCGCTGCTCGCCGCGGGGCGCCCGGCGCGCTCCGCCACGCCGCACGGCTCCCCTCCGCCCTCCGCCCCTCCCGACCCCTCCCCCGGCTTCGACGTCCTCGGCTACGACCTGTCGCTGACCCTGGAGGCCGGGAGCGACTCGATCGCGGCCGTGCAGCGGGTCCGCGCGCTCGTGACCTCCGCCGACCTCGGGGCGCTGCGCCTCGAGCTCCGCGGCCTCACGGTGGACTCGGCGCGGGTGGCGGGCCGGGCCGTCCGCCCCTCGCGAGCGGGGGACACGCTCTCCCTCCCGCTCCCGGACGGGCTCCGCCCGGAGGTCGGGGACACGCTCGTCGCCGCGGTGGCCTACCGCGGCCGTCCCTCCGACGGGCTCATCGCGCGGCCCAACGTGCACGGGGACTGGACGGTGTTCGCCGACGACTGGCCGGACCGCGCCAGCCACTGGTTCGCCTCGGTCGACCACCCGGCGGACAAGGCGGCGGTGACCTTCCGGCTCACCCTGCCCGAGGGCTGGACCTCGGTGGCCAACGGCGTCCGGACGCTGGACGCGCCCCTCCCGGGCGGCGGCCGGCTCCAGGTGTGGCGCGAGGAGGAGGCGATCCCCGTCTACACGATGGTCGTGGGCGCCGGCCGGCTGGCGGTCCAGGACGGCGGGGCGGCGCGGGCCGGGCCGGGCGGTACCCCCGTGCCGGTCACCTACGTGACCTTCCCGCAGGACACGGCGCGCGGCCCGAAGCTGTTCGGGGCCACACGGCGGATCCTCGAGGCCTTGGCCCGGCGGTTCGGCCCATTCCCCTACCGGAAGCTGGCCATGGTGGAGTCGGCCACCCGCTACGGCGGGATGGAGAACGCCAGCGCCATCTATTTCCCCGAGGACGGGGTCTCGGGGGGGCGCGTGCGCGAGAGCACGGTGGCGCACGAGATCGCCCACCAGTGGTTCGGCGACGCGGTGACCGAGGCGTCGTGGCGGGACCTGTGGCTGAGCGAGGGCTTCGCGAGCTTCGGGGACGCCCTGTGGCAGGAGGCCTCGCGCGGCGAGGCGGCCTACCGGGCCCGCATGGCCGACTTCGAGCGGATCTACCTGGGCTCGGACGTCACGGGCCGGCCGGTCCTCGGGCCCATCCCCGACGACCTCACGCGCCTCCTGGACGCCAACGCCTACCAGAAGGGGGCGTGGGTCCTCTACATGCTGCGCCGGAAGGTGGGAGACGCGGCCTTCTTCGACGGGCTGCGCCGCTACTTCGAGCGCTACCGCGGGCGCTCGGCCCTGACGGCCGACTTCCGGGCGGCGATGGAGGACGCCTCCGGCCTCGACCTCTCCGGCTTCTTCCGGCAGTGGCTGGAGCGGCCGGGCTACCCGGAGGTGTCGGTGACCTGGGCGTGGGACGCCGACGCGGGCGCGCTCCGCCTCAGGGCCTGCCAGGAGCAGGGGGGCGATCCCTACCGCCTCGAGCTCCCGGTCCGGGTCCGCGCCGGCTCCGCCGCCCGCACGGTCAGGATGACGGTCGAGGACGCCCGGGCCACGCTCCGCGTGCCGCTCGGCTCGGCGCCGGACTCGGTCGCCGCCGACCCCCTGGACCGGATCCTCGGGCCGGTGCGCACGGGCCGGGGTGATCCGGGAGCGGTCTGTCCGGCCGCGTCCGGGAAGGCCGCGGCCGCCGGCGCGGCGCGGGGGACCGAGGCCGCCGCCGGGCCGGGCCCGGAGGCACGCCCCGGCGGACGCCACCTCCGGTGACCGTCCGGGTCTGCGCCGCGCAGATCGACCCGGAGCTCGGCCGCGCCGCCGAGAACGCCGGGCGCTGCGCGCGGGAGGTCCGCGAGGGCGCCGCCGAGGGAGCCCGGCTCGTCGTCCTCCCCGAGGCGGCCCTCACCGGATACGTGTTCGAGTCCGCGGAGGAGGCGCTCGAGGGCGCGGTCGAGGCGGACGGCCCCGAGCTCCGCGCGGTCGAGGAGGCCTGCCGCGAGTCGGGGGCGTGGGCGGTCGTGGGCGGCATCCTCCGCGAGGAGGGCCGGCTCCACAACGCGGCCTTCGTGGTCGGCCCGGAGGGCGTGGCCGGGGAGTACCGGAAGATCCACACCCTGTGCCTCGGGGTCGATCGCTTCACGGAGCCGGGGCCCGGCCCGTTCCCCGTGTTCGACCTCCCCTTCGGCCGGGTGGGCGTCCACATCTGCTACGACGGGAGCTTCCCCGAGAGCGCCCGCGCCCTCCGCCTGGCCGGCGCCGAGCTCCTCCTCCTCCCCACGAACTGGCCCGTCCTGGAGCTCAAGCGCGAGATGGTGCGCCTGCGGGCGGAGGAGAACCACGTCTTCTACCTGGCCGTGAACCGGGTGGGCGAGGAGCGGGGCACCCGCTTCAGGGGCGGAAGCTGCGCGGCCGACCCCCGCGGGCGGCTCCTGGCCGAGGCCGGCGACGGGGAGGAGCGCTTCCACCTGGACCTGGACCTCGGGCGGGCGCGGGACTCCCGGGTCGTGGTGCGCGAAGGCGCGTACGAGTACGACCGGGTGGCCGACCGGCGCCCCGAGTGCTACGGGGCGCTGATCGCGCCGGTGGATCCGGATCTCAGGACGGGCGGCCGGAGGCGGCCCCGGGACTGAGCCCTGCCGGGTCCCCACGCGGCCCGCCGCCGGCAGCCCGCGCCAGGTCCGCAGCGGACGACCACCCGAACGCCCGCCCGCCGTGAGGCCGACCCGCCACGGCCGCCTCTAGGAGCCCTCCCAGCCCGACAGGTCGATCCGCACGTCGATGCGCCGGTTCTTGGCGCGCCCCTCCTGGGTGTCGTTCGTGGCGATCGGCTGGCTCTCGCCGAAGCCCTTCGCGCTCACCCGGTCGCCGCTCAGGGCCATGTTGGCCATCAGGTACTGGCGGACCGCCTCGGCCCGGCGGGTGCTGAGCTCCTGGTTGTAGTCGTCGTTCCCGCGCGAGTCCGTGTGGCCGCCGATCACGACCCGCTGGTCGGGAAACTCCCGCAGGACCCGCTGGACCTTGGTGAGGAGCGAGAAGTTCGCGGGCCGGATCTCGGCGGAGGCCGAGGGGAACTGGAGCCCGTAGAGCCGGATGATGAGCTCGTCGCCCGAGATGACGACCTCGGCCTCGTCGGGGTCGAAGATGGCGCGGATCTCCCGGAGCTTCTGCTCGCGCCGCTGGCGTCGCTGGAGCTCGGCGGACACCTGGGCCTGCTTCTCGCCCAGCTCGGCCAGCCGGCTCTCGAGCGAGTCCGTGCGGCCGCGGGCCGCCTTCAGGTCCTCACGGAGCGAGGCCGCCTGCTTCTCCAGGTTGGCACGGTCTTCGTGCAGGCTCCGGATGGAGGCGGCGATCTGGTCGGTCACCGGCGTGAGGCCCTGGTCGAAGTCGGGCTCGTAGCCGACCGAGTCCGCGATCCGGGCCAGCTGGTCCTCGGCCCGGAGCACGAGCTCCTCGATGCCGGCGTCGCGGTCCCTGAAGGTGTCGGCCACCGCCGCGAGCCGCGCGGCGTGCCGGAAGGAGGTCGCGGCCCGCTCGGCCAGGGTCCTCGCCTCGGCCTGGCGGCCGGGATCGCTGCTCAGGAGGCCCTGGGCGCGGGCCAGGAGCGAGTCGGCCCGGGCCAGGGTGCGCGGGGCCCGGTCCCTGGCGTCGGCGTCCTGCGCCTTCTGTCTCAGGTCACGCGCCCGGCCCAGGACGTCCACCTCGATGGCGCGCTGCTCGGCCATCCGGTACTTGCGCACGGCCTCGGCGGCCTTCTCGCGTGCGTCGTTCTGGTCCCCGTCCTCGACCTCCTTGCCGGCGTCGCGCATGGAGGATTCCGCGTCCGACCAGCGGTCGGGCGCGTACTGGGGCGCGTTGGCCGCCAGGGCGTCGCTGCGGGCGGCGAGCGGCTCCTTCAGGAGGACGGACCCCACGTCCCGGAGCCCCTCGGCCCTCGAGAGCGCCTGGGCCGCCTCGGCCAGGCGCCTCTGGATGTCGCCGATCTTGCCGCCCTGCTGGAGCATGCGCCTGGCCTCGGTCAGCTTTTCGGCCGCGCGCTGGAAGTAGCGGGGGGCGATGAGGTCCAGGTGCTGCGTCCGGTCCTGGTCCAGCCGGTCCGCCGCGGCCTGCACCTGCGATTCGATGGTCTGCGCCGCGGCGGCCCGCGGCGCGCCCAGCGAGACGACGGTCAGCAGGAGGCCTGCGGCCAGTCCGATCGTGGCTCGGGTGCGCATGTCGCTCCTCCGTGTGGGGTCACGCCGGGCGGGAGGGCCGGATGGGCCCGGAGCTTCCGCCCCGCGTCCAGACGGCCGTCCGGGGTCGGGGGCGGCCCGGGAAGCGGGCCGCCCGCCCGCCGATCTTCGAAAAATCAAACGTCGTGGGGTACGGGGCGCCAGTCCCCGGCGCCCCGTACCCGGGCCGACTTCGAGTCAGCCCGCTTCGTTCAGGACGTCCAGAAGCTCCCGGAGCGTGGTCTCGCCCCCGTCCCGGGCGTACCAGCGGCGAGCCTCCCTGTAGATCTCGTCCATGGGGCGCTCGTCCTTCTCCTTCTCGCCGAGGACGAACTCCTGGAGCTCGGCCGGACGCGGGCCCCAGCTGCCGACGGGCTCGAACTCCTCGTCCAGGACCACGGCCACCGGGATGGACCGGCCCCCGTTCGTCAGGTAGGCGTCCATGAGGTCCGGGTTCTCGTCGCGCTTCACGACCCGCATCTCCACGTTCGGCGCGGCTTCGGCGAAGCGGGCCAGGATCGGAACGGTGTTCGACGCGTCCCCGCACCAGTCCTCGGCCAGGACGAGGAGCCGCCACGGCCCGCCCTTGCCGGAGACCTCGTCGACCGCCCACGTGGGCGTCTCGTGCTTGCGGTACACGCCGCGCCACAGGTCGGGGTGCTCCTCGACCTCGTTCTCCAGGTAGTCCTCGAACTCGTACCCGTCCTCCCAGTAGGTCCGGTAGTCCAGGCCGGTCTCCGTCGTCTGTGGGGTCATGGTGCTGGCCTCGATCTTGAAGCACGTTCTGTCGCGCCGCCGGATCCGGCGGCACCTTCGACAGGGATGCACGAACGGTTCCGCCGCGAGGCCCCTAGCGGCCCGGGCGGAGTCGGCGACGACGACACCGATAGGGGAGCCATCACGATGGGATCGGGCACGGCCACGAGCGGGATCGATCTGGGCGAGAAGGGACGCGAGCGTCCCGCGGGAACGACGGTGCGCACGGGCGCGGCGTCGTCGGGGGCCACGGGCCGCTTCGATGTCCCCGCGCCCGCCAACGAGCCGGTGCTGGTCTACGCGCCCGGCTCGCCGGAGCGCGACCGGCTGAAGGCGCGCGTGGCGTCCATGGCCGGGGAGGTCGCGGAGATCCCGGTCATCGTGGGAGGCCGGGAGATCCGGACCGGCGACGTGGGCGAGGTCGTCATGCCCCACGACCACGAGCACGTGCTGGCGCGCTTCCACCGGGCGGGCGGGGACGAGGTGCGGGCGGCCATCGCCGCCGCGCGCGAGGCGTGGACCGAGTGGTCGGCCTGGGACTGGCAGGACCGCGTCGCGGTCTTCCTGCGCGCGGCCGAGCTTCTCTCGGGGCCGTGGCGTCCGACGGTGAACGCGGCCACGATGCTCGGCCAGAGCAAGACGGCCCACCAGGCGGAGATCGACTCGGCCTGCGAGCTCATCGACTTCTGGCGGTTCAACGCGCGCTTCGCGGCCCGGATCTACGGCGACCAGCCGTTCTCGTCGCCGGGCATGTGGAACCGCACCGACCACCGCCCGCTCGAGGGCTTCGTCTTCGCCGTGAACCCGTTCAACTTCACCTCCATCGCCGGGAACCTGCCGACCGCCCCGGCCATGATGGGGAACGTGGTCGTCTGGAAGCCGGCCACGACCTCGCTCCTCAGCTCCTACTACGTGATGCGCCTCCTCGAGGAGGCCGGCCTCCCCGAGGGCGTCATCAACTTCGTCCCGGGGAGCGGGCCCGTGGTGGCCGGCCCCGTGCTCGAGAGCCCCGAGCTGGCCGGGATCCACTTCACCGGGTCGACCGGGACGTTCCGCCACCTGTGGAAGTCGGTGTCCGAGAACCTGGAGAACTACCGGACCTACCCGCGTGTGGTCGGCGAGACGGGGGGCAAGGACTTCATCGCGGCGCACGAGAGCGCCGACCCGAAGGCGCTGGCCGTGGCCATCGTCCGCGGCGCCTTCGAGTACCAGGGCCAGAAGTGCAGCGCCGTCTCCCGGGCGTACGTGCCCGACTCGATCTGGGAGGAGGTCCGGGATCACGTCGTGGACATGACCGGCCAGCTGGAGATGGGGGACGTCCGCGACTTCCGGAACTTCATGGGCGCGGTCATCGACCGGGACGCCTTCGAGAAGATCACCGCCTACATCGAGCACGCGCGCGAGGCCGAGGGCATGGAGATCCTGGCCGGCGGGGGATTCTCGGACGACGAGGGGTGGTTCATCGAGCCCACGGTCGTCCTCTCCTCCGACCCGCGCTCGCGGCTCATGTGCGAGGAGATCTTCGGCCCGGTCGTCACCATCCACGTCTACCCGGCCGCCGAGTGGGACGAGACGCTCGACCTGGTGAACGAGACCTCGCCCTACGGCCTCACGGGGGCGGTGTTCGCGAACGACCGGCGGGCGGCCCGGCAGGCGTCGCTCCGGCTCCGCCACGCGGCGGGGAACTTCTACGTGAACGACAAGCCGACCGGCGCGGTGGTCGGCCAGCAGCCCTTCGGCGGGGCGCGGGCCAGCGGCACGAACGACAAGGCGGGCTCGTACCTGAACCTCCTGCGCTGGGTGAGCCCGCGCTCCATCAAGGAGACGTTCTCGCCGTCCACCGACTGGCGCTATCCGTTCATGGAGGCCGAGTAGCGCCGGGCGGCGCGGCCGGCGGGACGTAGCGCGACCGGCGGGGCGGCGGCCGCCGCCCCCGGCCGGGCGCGGCCGCGGCGCAGGGCCCGCCGCGCGCACCCTCCGTACCCTCCGGGCCCGGTCGGTGTATGCACGAGCCGGAGGCCGGCGCGGGCCGGTTGGGCCGCGCCGGGTCCGTCCCTAGATTGGCGCGGGCCGCGACCCCCACTGCCAGGAGGACCGAGCATGGCGCGATTCACCGACGACGAGCTGCAGCGGAAGGTCCAGGAGGGCTTCATCGTGGAGTCCGAGGCGGACATGACCGAGGGCTACAAGAAGGCCCTCATCACGCAGCTCACCGTCCAGGGAGACACCGAGCTCATCAGCGCTCCGGCCTACTACATGGCCGCGCGCGACGCGCCGTCCACCAACACCATGGTCTCGGCCACCGCGATCATCCAGGACGAGCTCGGGCACGCCAACATCGCCTACAGGCTCCTCGAGGACCTGGGGATCGACCGGCACTGGCTCCTCTACGAGCGGCCGCCCGAGAAGTTCAAGCACCCGTACGGCTTCGACCAGCCGCTGGAGAACTGGGCGGAGCTGGTCACGGCCAACGGGCTCTACGACCGGGCGGGGATCACGCTCCTGGGCGACGTCTACCGGAACACCAGCTACGGCCCCCTCAAGCGGGCGCTGGTCAAGGTGGACATGGAGGAGAACTTCCACCTCCGCCACGGCGAGGTGTGGATGCGCCGTCTGGCGGAGTCGGGCGGCGAGGCCCGCGAGGCCGTGCAGCGCGCGCTCGACTGGATGTTCCCGATGGGGGTCGAGTGGTTCGGGATGCCGGACGCGAAGAAGCGGCACAACGCCCAGCTCGACTTCAAGCTCAAGGGCATGACGAACGACCAGCTCCGGCAGACGTGGCTCAAGGCCGTCGTCCCGCTGTGCGACGAGCTGGGCCTCGAGGTCCCCGCGCACGTCGAGCCGGAGACCGAGGAGGTCGAGCTCGAGTTCGAGTTCCCCTGCCAGTACGATCCCGAAGCCAAGCGCTGGCTGTTCGACGAGACGATCACCTGGGACGAGGTGTGGGACCGCTGGCGGGGCCGGGGCCCGATGAACGAGGAGTACGTGGGCTCGGTCCGGAAGAGCCGCTTCGACGTCGAGAGCCTGCTGGCCGCGTGAGCGCCGAGCGGGACGGAGCGGTGGCCGATCCCCGGGGGGGCGGCGAGAGCGAGCCGGCCGCGGCCGGGCTCGTCCAGCTGCGCCCCGAGCCCCCGGGGCGTGCGCGCTACGAGGAGGGCACGAACTTCGGGGCCGTCCTCCGCGCCACGCAGGGCCACCGGGACGACCTCCCGCCGCCGCCCGAGTTCGAGGGCCCGCCCGCGGACCTGGCCGAGCGGGCCCGGCGCGCGCTGTTCGAGGTGGCCGACCCCGAGTTCCCGATCTCGCTCGTCGACCTGGGCCTGGTCTACGGGGTCGAGGCCGACGAGGAGGCGGGGCGCGTCACGGTCCGCATGACCTTCACGGCCATGGCGTGCCCGTGCGTGGACTTCATCGTGTGGGACGTCGTCGAGCGGCTGGAGCGGGAGCCCGGGATCGAGGAGGCCGCGGTCGAGACCGTGTGGGATCCGCCGTGGACCACCGCGCGGATCACCGAGCGCGGTCGGGAGCAGCTCCGGCGCGCCGGCGTGTCCATCTGACGGAGGGGCGATGAGGCGGGACAACCCGATCGAAGGGGTCGACAGGGTCTACGAGGTGTTCGCCCGGAAGGATCGGGCGGACCGCTTCGAGCACGTCGGGACGGTCCAGGCGCCCAGCGCCGAGCTGGCCCGGGTCTACGCCTGGCAGACCTACGACGAGGCGAACTGGTTCGAGATGGCCGTGGCGCCCCGCGACGCGTTCAGCCGGGTGAACCGGGAGGAGGCCCCCTTCACCCTGGGCGGCGCGCCGCCGGTGGGGGCGGGCTCTGATGCCGACTTCGAGGGGCCCGCCGGCTACGGCGGCGCCCCGGTCCGCTGATGGGGCGTCGGGGAGAGACGCGATGAGCGACGTGCAGGAGGCGGCCAGGAGCTTCAAGTCCGCCGAGGAGGTGCCGGAGTCCGTAAGGGGACCGCTCGGGAGCCTGCTCCTGGTCCTGGCCGACAACAAGCGGCTCCTGGGAATGCGCTATGCGGACTGGATCCTCGGGTCCCCGGCCCTCGAGGCCGGGATCGCGTGCTCGGCCATGGCCCAGGACGAGTGGGGCCACGGCCGGACCCTGTACGCGATGACCGGGGATTTCGGGTTCGACCCCCACCACCTGGAGCACGAGCGCGAGCCGGGCGAGTACAGGAGCAGCGAGCTCCTGGACCGGCCCGTCGAGAGCTGGCCGGAGCTCCTGGCCCTCAACCTCCTGTTCGACACCGCGCTCTCGGTCCAGTTCGAGGCGATGGCCGGGAGCTCGTTCGAGCCCATCCACTACAAGGTTCGGAAGCTCCTGGACGAGGAGCGCTTCCACTTCGAGCACGGGCGGGGCTGGACCCGGAGGCTGGCCGCCACCGAGAAGGGGCGGGAGGGCCTGGCCCGAGCCTTCGAGCCGGTGTGGGTCGCCTGCCTGCGCTGGTTCGGGCCTTCCGACGACCCGTTGGTCGCGGAGCTGGAGGCAGCGGGGATCGTCGACGCCGGCCCGGACGCCCTCAGGGCCCGCTGGCTGGCGCGGGTGGCGCCGGAGGTCGAGCGGGCCGGGCTCGGGCTCGCGGAGGAGGCCGGCGGCGGCTGGCGGAGCGCGACGTCCGCCGCGTGGGACGGCGACTGGCGGCCCGGGTGGCGGCGCGGGGCCGAGGAGGGAGGGCCCGACGAGGACACGATCCGCCGGGTGCGGGGGGACCGGAACCGTTCCCTCCTGATGGACTGAGCGGACCGGAGCGCGCGCGGTGAGCCCCGGGGGTGCGAGGTGAGCGAGGACGGTGGCCGGAAGGGCGCGGGCCGCGCCTCCGACGAGACCCTCCGCACCGACGCGCTCCCCGAGCACGCCGTGTGCCCCTTCTGCGGCGGCCGGGAGACCGAGCAGTTCGCCGCCTTCGGCTCGGCGCTCTCGGTGAGCCAGTACTACTGCCGTCGCTGCCGCACGGTCTTCGAGTTCATGAAGTGGCGCCGGGAGGAGGCGGCGGAGGACTGACCGGGCCGAGCGGGGCGGGAGCCGCCGCGGCCTCCTCGTCTACCCGGTCTTCCTCCCCTTCCTGGCGGTACTCGCCGGAGGGTGCCACGGAGGCACCGCCGTAGGCGCTCGCCGCATCGTACTCGTAGACCAGGTCGCCGCCGGAGCTCCCCACCTGCCAGCCGGCGAACACCAGGCCGCCGGTGGCGAGCAGTCCCAGGACCCGCCCTCCGGCTCCGATGCGGCCCGGGAGCAGTCCGAGGCCGAGGATCGCGGCGCCCAGGCCGGCCAGGATGCGGAAGCGCTCGCCGGCCTCCTCGTGGGTGTGGATCGCGGCCTCGGGGACCACCTCTTCCACCACATCCTCCTGCTGCCCGCCGGTGTACACGGCCAGCCACGAGGCCGCGAACAGGAAGATGCCGAACGCCACGACCACGCTCCAGGCGCGGACGGGCTCGATGCCCCTGCGGATGGCCACCAGTCCGGCGATGGCGATGAGCGGCAGCGCCACCATGAGGACGATGGGAAAATGGACGATGGCGGGGTGGAGCGGATCGGGTAACATCGTACGACTCCGGCTCGAAGGGTGCCCTGCGGAACGCTCGCCCGAGGTTCCGCAGGGCCTTATTTTCTCGGAGGGGACGGACACGACCTTCCCCTCATGGGCGCACGCCCTAAAGCTCGCCCGTCCCCGGGCCGCAGGCCATCCGACATCCGACGTGGATCCGCGTGCGACAGGCCGTATCCGTCGGATGACGTAGGACGGAGTATCCCAATGATCCGACAGCTCGAGAGCCATCGGTCCCGCCTCCTCCTGGCGCTCGCGTTCCTGGCCATGGTCGTGGGCGGCACCGTGAACCTGGTCCTGGACGCGCCCCTGAGTTGGGTCTCGCCCCACGCCATCTTCGAGGTCACGACCATCGTGTTCAGCTTCGGCCTGGCGGTGTTCCTGCTGCGCGGATGGCGGGAGGCGAGTCGGGCGCTGCTCCGGACCCGGCGCGAGCTGAGCCGGAAGGAGGCCGAGCGGGACGCCTGGAGGCGGAGCGCCCGGACGGTCCTCGAGGGGCTCTCCGTGGCCATCGACCGACAGTTCGGCCGCTGGGACCTGACCCCCGCGGAGCGGGAAGTGGCTCTCCTCCTCATCAAGGGCCACAGCCACAAGAAGATCGCCGATCTCACCCATCGGAGCGAGCGCACGGCCCGCCAGCACGCGGGTGCCGTCTACCGGAAGGCGGGCCTGTCGGGGCGGGCCGAGCTGGCGGCCTTCTTCCTCGAGGACCTCATGCTCCCGGAAGAGAGCGCCGAGCCGGCCGACGGCCCGGAGCCCATGGAGGACGAGGCCGCGACCGGGAGAGGAGAGGCGGCCGAGCCGGCCGCGGGGGTGGCCGGATGAGGGCGGCCGCGCGGGGCCCGGGGGCGGCCGCGCTCGCCGGCGTGGCGCTCGCGGTCCTGGCGCTTTCGGCGACGGCCTGCGGCCGGCCGGAGCCCGGGGCCGCCGGGTCCGACCAGGCGGCTCCGGCGGCCGCGGGAGCCGCGGGCGCCCTGCCGGACACCGTCGTTCTGCGGGAGCCGGGGCTCTACCCCGAGGGGATCGAGTACGACGCCGGGAGCGGCCGTTTCCTGGCGAGCTCGGTGACGCGCGGAAGCGTCACCTGCGTGGCCGACGACGGGTCCCACGGGATCCTGGTCGCGGACACCGCGTCGCCGTCGGCCGTCGGGCTCCACGTGGCGGGCGGCCGCCTGTACGTGGCCCGCGCGGACGTGGCCGCCGCCTTCGACTCGACCGTGGAGGGACGCGCGCGGCTCGGGGTGTACGACCTGGCCTCGGGGCGCCCCCTCTACTCCGCCGAGCTCGGGCCGCTCGCGCCGGGCGGGCGCCATTTCGCCAACGACGTCGCGGTCGACGGCGAGGGGAACGCCTACATCACCGACAGCCTGAGCCCGGTCGTCTACCGGGTCGCCGCCGACGGTGCCGCCTCGGTGTTCGCCCGGGACACGCTCCTGGGGGGAGGCTTCGGGCTGAACGGGATCGAGCTGGAGAGCCCGGACGGCTGGCGGTCGGCGCGGGTGGCGGCGCGGGCGCCGCTGGACGCGGGCGCGGGCCCGACCTCGGTGGCGCTCCGCGACGGCGCGCCCTACGTCCTCCTCTCGCACCTGGGCCGGCTGGGGGACGAGGAGCCCGCGTCCACCTTCGAGCTCGTGCGGGTGCTCCTGGACGGGGGGGCGTGACCCGGCGTCCCTCCGGGCCGCCCCGGGCGCCGCCCGGCCGCTTCGGCCCGTCTCCCGCCGCCGCCGACCGCTCTCTTCTCCGCCCCTCTCCGGAACCTGCTTCCCACCTCCGCGGTTGACAGGCTGACACACGGCGCCCAGTATGATGTCGCCGGTATACAACATACGAAGTACGTACCGGGTATCGCAGGCTCCACGGAGCCGGGACGCCCCCGCCCCTGCGGGGTCGCCGAACCGTGCAGACCGGGCTCCGTGCAGGGCGGGGCCCCGAGGTCGGACCCGGGAGGTCCGGCCCGCGAACTTCATCAACCGCAGGGAGGCGCGATGAGAACCCTCCGGAGTCCGTCATCCATCGTTACCACGCTGGCCGTGGCCGTCGCCGCGCTCGTGCTCGCGGGCCCGGTCCGGGCCCAGCAGCAGGCCACCGTACGAGGCACGGTCACGGACCAGGCCGGTGCGGCCGTGACGAGCGCCAGCGTGCGCGTCGTGGGCACGCAGAAGGGCGCCATCGTCGACGAGAGCGGCCATTTCGCCCTGACGCTCGCCCCGGGCACGTACCGGATCGAGGCTCGCGCGCTGGGCTACCGCCGCACGGTCCAGAGCGTGACGCTCCAGGCCGGGGAGTCGAGGACCGTCGACTTCGTCCTGGAGGTCTCGGCCGTCCAGCTCGACGAGGTCGTGGCCAGCGTCACGGCCGGGCAGACGAGCCGGCGCGAGATCGGGACCGACATCGCCACGATCGACGCGGCGCAGCAGGTCGAGGAGGGGGCGGTCACGAACTTCTCCCAGCTCCTCCACGGCCGCGCCACCAACGTGCAGGTCACCGAGACCTCCGGGGCCGTGGGCTCGGGCTCGCGGATCCGTGTCCGGGGCATCAACAGCCTCACGGGGAACAACAACCCGCTCCTCATCGTCGACGGCGTGCGGGTGAACAACGAGACCGGACTGCTCGGCATCAACCGCGGGCAGACCTTCTCGCGCTTCAACGACATCAACCCGCAGGACATCAAGAGCATCGAGGTGGTGAAGGGACCGTCGGCCACCGCCCTGTACGGAAGCGAGGCGTCGCCCGGCGTGGTCATCATCACGACCAAGAGCGGGAGCGAGCGGCAGACCGGCATGCGTGCCACGATCGGCACCGAGCAGGGCTTCATGCGGGACGTGACCGACTACCCGACCAACTTCGCGGACGTCACGCCCTACGTGAGCGGCGCGAGCGACCCGCTGCTGAGCGAGTGGCCGGTGACGACCAACGACCTGACCGGCCAGGTGTTCGTGACCGACAATCCCCTCATGGACGCCAGCACCCGGCCGTTCCGAACCGGCGTCCGGAGCGGCTTCTTCGGCAACATCCGGGGGACGACGGACGCGTTCAGCTACTACTCGTCGGCCCGGTTCGACGACGACCAGGGGACGCTGCCCAGCAACTACTCCCACAAGCTCAACTTCCGGGCCAACTTCCAGGGGAGGCCGTCGGACATCCTGACCCTGGACATCAGCACGGGCTACATCAGCTCGAAGACGAACCTCCCCAAGTCGGGGAACAACACGAGCGGCTACGCGGCCAACGGCTTCGCCGGCCGCCCCTTCTCGGCCGTGGGGACCGGCGGGGACTGCCTGGCCACCGTGCTGGCCGGGACCGACGCAAGCTTCTGTGACAAGAACGGGAACGTCCGCGCGGGCTTCGACAAGATCGAGCCGATCTTGAGCCTCGACAACGTCGAGCGCTTCACGGCCTCGGCGGTCACGACGCTGACCCCGACCCCGTGGATGGTGAACACCGTCAAGGTGGGGGCCGACGTGACGAGCGAGTCCTTCCAGGACGCGATCCCGTTCGACCCCGACGTCCCCTTCAGCTTCGCGGCCGGCGGTGAGAACTTCCTCACCAAGCCCGTCACCCGGACGTACACGGCCGACGTGTCGACCCGGATCAACTACGGCATCACCGGCGACCTGTCCGGGCGGACGGCCGGCGGCGCCCAGTACTTCCAGCACAAGATCGAGACGGTCTCGTGCGAGGGGCGGGTGTTCCCGAACGACAAGGCCACCGCGTGCGACGCGGCGGTGAGCCTGCGCGGGTTCTCGGGCCTCTCCGAGAAGGTCGAGATCGGCGCCTACCTGCAGCAGCAGTTCAACTACAGGGAGTACCTTTTCCTGACCGGCGCCCTGCGGGTCGACGACAACAGCTCGCTGGGCGCGTCCCAGAGCGCCATCTGGTCGCCCAGCGTCAACGGCTCGTTCGTCGTGAGCGACCTCCCGTCCTGGAACGTCGGATGGCTGAACGAGCTCCGGCTGCGGGCCGCGTGGGGCGAGGCCACCCAGGCGCCGCCCCAGTACGCCGCCGACCGCACCTTCGTGATCACCCGGCTGGGCGGGACGACCGCGGGTCTGAGCCCGCTCGATCCCGGGAACCCGGACCTCGGGCCCGAGCGCTCCAGGGAGCTGGAGGTCGGCTTCAACGCCGGGGCCTTCGACAACCTGCTCGGCCTGGACGTCACGTATTTCCACCGGACCGTGAACGACGCGATCATTCCGCGGCCGGTGGCGCCGTCGTCGGGCTTCCCGAACCCGCAGTTCGTCAACCTGGGCGAGCTCACGAACCACGGGTTCGAGGCCAGCCTGGACGCGGACCTCATGCACAACGACAAGGTGGACTGGACCGCCCGGCTCCAGTTCTCGACCACCAGGAGCGAGGTGACGAACCTGGGCCTGGACGCGCCCATCTTCCTGGGCTTCGACCAGGTGATCGCCGATGGGTACGCACCGGGCGCCTACATCAGCCGGGTCATCACCTCGGCCGAGCGCGACTCGAACGGCGACATCGTCCCCGGCTCGATCCAGTACGCCCCGGGCGACCTGGGCGACGGGAGCGGCCGGCGGGTGGTGGGTCAGCCGATCCCCACGAACACCGAGAGCTTCCAGACCACGGTCACGTTCTTCAAGCGATTCATGGTCTCCACGCTCTTCGACCGCGCCGGCGGACACCAGATCTTCAGCACCGAGGAGGCCGCCCGGAATCCGAGCAACCTGGGCGGCATCAACTCGAGCTTCGGCGACCGCTGGGCGTACCGGCAGTCCCGCGAGTCTCCCGTGAACCAGGCCATGATGGAGCAGGACAACCTGGTGGGAGACCACGCCGGCGTGTTCATTCACGACGCCGACTTCATCAAGTGGCGCGAGGTCACGGTGAGCTACGACGTGCCGGCGTTTTTGGCCCGCAAGCTGGGCGCGTCGGGGGCCCGCGTCTACGCGGGAGGTCGCAACCTGGCCACGTTCACGAGCTTCCCGGGCGTGGACCCGGAGGTCAACCAGAACGGGGCCCGAGACAACCTCCGCGTGGTGCAGGGCAACACCTTCCCGGCGTCGCTGACGTTCTACGGCGGCCTCTCGGTCACCTTCTGATCGCGCGACGGGGAGGAAGATCATGGCTACCGAGCAGATCGCAACGACCACGGACCGCGCTCACGATACGAAGGGGACCGCAATGAACCGCCAGTCCTTCCACATACGGCTCGCCCGGTGGCGTCCCGGAAGGGGGATCCTCGCAGGGCTCGTCGCCCTGCTGGCGATCGCCGCGACCGGGTGCAACCAGCTCCTGGACGTCTCTCCGGACCCGAAGACGGTTCCGGGGGATCAGCTCACCGACCCGAACTCCCTCGGTGCCCGGCTCGCGGGCGCCGAGGCCGACTACTGGTTCGCCTCGGACATGGCCGTCGCGTTCGGCGGCCTGTTCACGGACGAGCTCATCGACGGCACCGGCCTGACCGAGTTCGACGAGCGCCGCGTGCCGGCCTCGAGCGGCCTGCTCGGGTCCACCGACGAAGCCCCCGAGGGGGTCGACGGGCTGTGGACGCCCATGCAGCGTGCGGCGTTCACCTCCAAGAGCCTGGAGGAAGACATCCAGTCCGGCGCGTTCGGGGACCGGATCCCCGATCCCGGGAACTCCGCGGAGCTGGCCCGCATGGCCCTGTTCGCGGGCTACTCGCGCCTGGTGCTGGGCGAGCTCTTCTGCAACACGGCGTTCGACGGGCACGGGCCCGAGTACACGTCGCAGGAGACCTACCAGCTGGCCATCGACCACTTCAGCACGGCGATCAACGCCGCCAACGTCGCCCCGGACGTGCGTAACGCCGCCCTGGTGGGACGGGCCCGGGCCGAGCTGAACATGGGTGACGATGCCAACGCGGAGGCGGACGCCTCGGCGGTGCCCATCGACTTCGAGTTCGTCGGCAACGTGTACTCGGGGAACTCGGAGACCGAGGAGAACGACCTGTGGAACATGCTGACCGACTCGCAGCGGTTCAGCGTGGATCCCTCGTTCCGGGGCCTGACCATCGACGACACGGGCAACCCCGATCCGCGCGTGGACGTCTTCCAGGACCCGAACGACCAGTTCGCGATCGACGGCTCGACCGAGCTCTACCAGTCGAGCAAGTACCTTCGCGACGACGCTCCGCTCCGCCTGGCCAGCGGCTACGAGGCGGCCTACATCGTGGCCGAGATCGAGGGCGGACAGACGGCCGTCGACCTCATCAACCAGGTCCGCCAGGACCAGGGGATCAGCGAGCAGTTCTCGAGCACCAACGAGGACTCGATCCAGGCCAAGGTGCGCGACGAGCGTCGCCGCACGCTGTTCCTCGAGGGACAGCGGATGGGTGACGTCCGGCGCTACCTGGATCGCTACGGCATCGACCTGTTCCCGACCGGCCCGAACTTCGGCGACGAGACCTGCTACCCGTTGCCGAACGCCGAGAGGGACAACAACCCGGACATCTGAGCCTCCGGATCGTCCGCCGCCCGGGGAGACATCTCCGGACCGGAGAGGGCCGGCGCCTTTCGGGTGCCGGCCCTCTCTCCTATCGTGACGCCCCGTGCGTGGAGAGCCCGTCCGCCGCCTGCAAGGAGACCCCGACACCATGGACCTGGACATGCTCCGATCCGTTCTTCGTCGACCGTCGCGCCCGGCCGCCGTGGCGACGCTCCTCCTCGGACTGTCGTGGGCGTGGGGCTCCGCGCCCGGAGCCGCCCAGCAGGCCGGTGGTGCCCGGGCCTCCGCCGGGACGGTCGCTCCGGCACCCGAGGCCCCTCCGGCCGACCACCCGGTGCTCCGGGAGCTGGCCGGCGACGTCTCGGCCGACACGCTGCGGGCCCTGCTCACGCACCTGGTCGGGTTCGGGACCCGGAACACGCTGTCCGACACGGTCTCCGACACGCGCGGGATCGGAGCCGCCCGCCGCTGGCTCGAGGGCCGGCTGGACACGATCTCGAGCCGGTGCGGCGGGTGCCTCGAGGTCATCTACCAGCGCAACATGGTTCCGCCCCAGCGCCGGGTCCCCGACAGCACCGAGGTCGTGAACGTGGTGGCGATCCAGCGGGGGGCGAGCGACCCCGGCCGCTACATCCTCATCACGGGCCACTACGACTCGCGCGTCTCCGACGTGGAGAACGACACCTCGTTCGCCCCGGGCGCCGACGACGACGGCTCGGGCACGGTGGCGGTCCTCGAGGCCGCGCGGGTCCTGAGCCGGCACGAGTTCGCGGCCACGATCGTGTACGCGCCCCTGGCGGGGGAGGAGCAGGGTCTGCTCGGCGGGAAGGGGCTGGCCGCCTACGCCCGGGAGCACGGCTGGCGGATCGAGGCGGACCTCAACAACGACATCATCGGCAACACGCACGGCATGGACGGGGTCGTCGACAACACGACGGTTCGGGTGTTCTCGGAGGGCACGCGGGCGAACGAGTCCGACCGGACCGCGAGGATCCGCCGGTACACCGGCGGCGAGATCGACTCGCCCTCCCGGGAGGTGGCCCGCCACGTGGCCCGCATGGCGGACTACGTGACCAACCTGGACGTGATGATGATCTACCGGCTGGACCGGTTCGGCCGCGGAGGAGACCACAGCGCGTTCAACGACGCGGGCTTCCCGGGCGTCCGGATCACCGAAGCGCACGAGAACTACCACCGCCAGCACCAGGACGTGCGCGTCGAGGATGGGATCCACTACGGGGACGTCCTCGCCGGCGTCGACTTCGACTACCTGCGGAAGACGACGGCCCTGAACGTGGTCTCCCTGGCGTCGCTGGCGTGGGCGCCCGCGCCGCCCTCGGGAGTCCAGATCCGGGGAGCCGTCCGGCCGAGCACCACCCTGAGCTGGGACGCCGCCGATCCCGCCCGCTCACCGGAGCTGGCCGGCTACAAGATCTACTGGAGGCCGACGACGGCGCCGCGATGGGAGAAGAGCGTGTGGGTGGGCGACGCCACCGAGCACACGCTCACCGACGTCGTCATCGACAACTCCACCTTCGGAGTGGCCGCCGTCTCGAAGGACGGATACGAGAGCCCGGTCGTCTTCCCCGGCCCGGTGGGCGCCTTCTTCCCGGAGGCGGAGGGCGGCGAGAGCTCGGGCGGAGGGCGCTGAGGGCTCGGGCGGAGGGCGCTGAGCCCCGCCGGGCGGCGTCGGGTCGCGGCCGGGGCGGCCGGGCGGAGCGGGATCGCGGCGCGGCCCGCCGGATGCGGCCGCCCCGCCGCGGCGGCTAGGCCCTCTTCCAGAACCTCCGGAGGAGCCAGGCGCACACGGCCAGCGACACGACGATCCACAGCGTGCCCCACGCCGCGGCGGGCACGCCGGTGAGCCGCGCCAGCGCCGTGGCGTCCGAGGGCAGGCCCGGCCGGTCCAGGATGTCGCTCTTGATGTCGAGGACCGCGTACAGGCAGCTCGTGAGCCCGAGCGCCGTGAGCAGGAACGCCCGCCCGCGGGCCATCAAGCGTCCGGCCGCCAGGAGGAGGGCCGCTCCCGCCGCCAGGCAGAGGACCAGCGTGAACGGGGAGCGCGCCGTCACGAGCCCCAGCGCCAGGATCCCCGCCCCGCCGATCCCGAGCGCGATCCTCGAGGCCCAGCTCCCCCTGCGGCCCAGCTCGAGGAGGAGCACGCCCCAGCCCAGGCTCCCGAGGTATCCCGCCGACAGGGTCAGGAAGGCGTTCCCTCCGGGGCAGCGGCAGAAGCCGCCCTGGTCGGGGCTGAGCCCGATCTCGCGGATCGTCCCCCCGGTGGCCAGCGCCACGAGCCCGTGGCTGAGCTCGTGCAGGAGCACCACGAACATCTGGAGCGGCCATGCGAACGCCGTGTCCCACAGGAACCACACGGCCACGAGGTAGACGCCCAGGCCGGCCAGCAGCCGGCCGCGGCGGCGGGCGGCCGAGGTGGCGGGCGTCACGAGGCTGCCGGGCTGGCGGCGGTCACGGGACGGTCGTCGACGCTACGGCCACGACGGGGCCCTCACAGCAGGAACACGAGCGCCACGAGGCACACCGCCAGCCCCGCCAGGGCCAGCCGCGGGACGGTCCGGTCGAACCACGCGCGGCAGGCGCCGAAGATGCCGAGGAAGAGCGCCAGGGTGGCGTAGACCGAGGAGAGGAGGGAGCGCCACAGGGAGCTGTCGTGGACGGCCAGGACGGCCGCCGCGCTGACCGCCGCGGCCAGGAGCAGGGTGTTCTCGTTGAGGACCTCCCTGGCCCTGACCCGGCGCGCGGCCGGGAGCTTCCCGGCCAGCGCGAACGGGAGGAGGACCGCGGCCTCCGCCCCCATCGTGACCAGCCACGCCGTGCGTGCCGCCTCGCCGCCGGAGAAGACGTCCGTGAGCGCGGCGAAGCCCGCCGCCGTGACCGCCACCAGGCCCAGGCAGTAGATGCCGTAGGCGATGATCCGGGAGGAGACGAGGTTGGCGTAGTAGGTGCCGGGCTCGTCGCGCCGGAGCCGCAGGGCCGGGACGGCCTCCAGGGGCCAGCGGCCGACCGGCGGGGGCGGCCACCCGCCCGCCCGCGACCGCTCCAGGATCTCCTCGCAGGCGGCCTCCGCCCGCTCGGCCTCATCGTCCCCGATCCACCCCTCGCGGCGGGCCTCCTCGAACTCTCCACGGTCCAGGACGCGGGTCTCGGCGCCCGCCGGGCTCCACAGGTCCAGGAAGAGGTCGGTGATCCGCCAGCGCCCGTCCCCGAGCTCCGGCGGCCTCACCAGGTTCGTGTAGTGGCCCCTGAGCTCGCCGCCCGGTCCGTACAGGGCGGCCACCTCGTACCAGCGCCCGGGGAAGGTGAACCACAGGAGCGAGGAGCCGGCGGGGAGCTCCTCCGGGCCCACCCGCATCGGAGCCCGGTCCGCCGGCACCTCGAGGAGGGTGATGCGGACGTCCTCGTCCCGGGCCAGGAGCTCTTGCCGGTAGCGGTCCGTGCGGTCGGGGGGGCGGTGGTAGACGACCTCGACGGTGGGCCGCCCTCCGCCCGCTCGCGAGCGGGCTCGCTGGATGCGGTTAGGAGGGGACAGCGTCCGTGAACGTCTCGCCCCGCCCGGCCATGTCGGCCAGGAGCGACGCGGGTTGGAATCGGGGCCCGATGCGCTGCGCGTAGCCCTCCAGCGTCTCGACGATCGAGGGGAGCCCCTCCCGGTCGGCCCAGCGCAGCAGGCCGCCGCGGAACGGCGGGAAGCCGGTGCCCATGACCAGGGCGAGGTCCACGTCGTCGGCCCCGGCCACCACGTCCTCGTCCAGCGCCCAGGCGGCCTCGTTGACCATGACGTAGAGGCAGCGCCGCTGGATCTCCTCGTCGGAGGGCATCGGGTCGGCCGGCGCGGGGAGGGTCCGGCGCAGATCGCGATCGAGCTTCTTCTCCCGCCCGTCCTCGTAGACGTAGAAGCCCAGCCCGTTCTTCTTGCCGAGCCTCCCGTCCTCGACGAGGCGTCCGATGATGCCGGCGGGGGCCATGCGCTCGCCGAAGGCGCGGTGCAGCTCCTCGGCCACGTGGCGGGCCACGTCGAAGCCGACCTCGTCCAGGAGCCGGCACGGGCCCATCGGCATGCCGAAGTCCGAGAGCGCGTCGTCGATCCGGCGCACGGGGACGCCCTCCTCCAGGAGGTGCCCGGCCTCGTTCAGGTAGGGCCCCAGGATCCGGTTCACCAGGAAGCCCGGCGCGTCCTTCACCACGACGGGCTTCTTGTCCATGGCCAGCGCGAAGGCGAAGGCCGTGGCCAGCGCCTCCTCGGAGGTCTCCCCGGCCCGCACCACCTCGACCAGCGGCATCTTGTGGACCGGGTTGAAGAAGTGGAGGCCGACCACCCGGCCGGGCTCCGACGCGGCGGACGCCATCTCGGCCACCGAGAGGGAGGAGGTGTTCGTGGCCATGACCGCGCCCTCGGGCAGGGCCTCCTCGAGCTCCCGGAAGACCTGCTGCTTCACGGGCATGCGCTCGACCACCGCCTCGACCGCCAGGTCCGCGTCCCCGAACGGCCCGTACTCCAGCGTCCCCTCGATGCGCGCGAACTTGAGCCCCGCCGCCTCCTGGCTGAAGACGCCCTTCCCGGCCGCCTTGTCGAGGAGCTGGTGGGCGTGGTGGAGCCCCGAGTCCAGGGGACCCTGCTCGATGTCCTTGAGGATGACGTCCACGTCGTTGGAGGCGGCCAGCTCGGCGATCGCTCCTCCCATCACGCCGGCGCCGACCACGCCCAGCTTCCGGACCGTCCGGGCCTTCTCGAGCGTCCCCGCGGGGAGGCCGTCGCGGACGCCCTGGGAGAGGAGGAAGATGCGGATGAGGCTCTTGCACACGTCGGTGACCGCCAGCCTCCCGAGCGCCCGCGACTCGACCTCGAGCGCCTCGTCCATCCGCATGTCGAGCGTCTCCTCCATCACGTCCAGCGCCACCAGGGGAGCCGGATAGCGCCCCCCGGTCCGCTTGGACGTGCGACCCCTTGCCAGCGCGAACAGGATCTTACGGCCGGGTCCGGTCTCCTCGAGGAGCTTCTCCAGGAAGGACTTCTCGTAGGTGGACGGCGTGGTCCGGCCCGTCAGGAGGTCCCGGGCGAAGCGCTGCACCTGGTCCCGGAAGCCGTCGACCGGGAAGACCCGGTCGACGAGGACGATCCTCGAGGCCTGCTCGGGCCCCACCGACTTGCCGGCCAGGATGATGTCCATGGCGTTCTGGATCCCGACCTGGCGCGGCAGACGGACGGTGCCCCCGAAGCCCGGCAGGATGCCCAGCTGAGTCTCGGGGAGGCCGATCTTCGTGGACGGACGGTCGGAGGCCAGCCGATAGTCGCAGGCCAGGGCCAGCTCGGTCCCGCCGCCGAGGCAGGTGCCGTCGATGGCGGCGATGGTCGGCACGGTGAGGCGGGCGATCCTCTGGAAGATCCGCTGGCCCTTGCGGCTCTTGGCCGTCGCGTCCTCGGCGTCCTCCAGCCGGGCGATCTCGTGCACGTCCGCCCCGGCGATGAACGTGCCCTCCTTGCCGCTCACGAACACGATCGCCACGAGCTTCCCCGTGGCGATGCGCGACTGAAGCTCCGTGATGAGTCGGTCGAGGCGTTCCATCACGGGCGTGGTGAGGAGGTTGACCTTCGACCCCGGCCGGTCGAAGGTCAGCCACCCCACGCTGTCGTTGTCGACGGTGAGGTCGATCGCCTCCCGTTCGGACGGATCGGAGTCGGCCATGACATCACATCTTGAGTCGAACTTCCGCGTTGTCGCGAGTGAGCCTGAGCGTGTCGCCCTGGACGGTGTCGATCCGGACGTTCCAGTAGAGCTCCTCGAACGGAAGCTCGTAGCGGGCGTAGGCGTACCAGCGGTCGCCCTTGATCCCGGCCGTCGCGTAGCCGCTCTGGCCGGTCGTGTCCGCCTTCACTTCCTTGCCCCGGGCCTCGAGGATGCTGTCCACGATGGTGCCGTAGTCCGCGAACGCATCGTTCTCCCAGCTCCGGGTCACCGCCTTCATCGAGTCGGACCGCTCGATGGTGAGCTTCTGGAGGCTGTCGAACCGGGCAAAGAGCTGGTTCTTGCGGCGCTGGAGCTGGCTCACCTGTGAGTCCAGGCCGTTGAACGCCTTGTAGAGCTGCAGGTAGTTCGGGTCGCGCCGGTCCATGCCCTGGAGCCGCTCGGAGAGCTTCTCCAGGCTGTCCCGCTTCGTCGACCAGGCGTCCTCGGCCTGATGCCACTCCTGGTTGAAGTCGGCCACCTGACGCTTCTGCTGCTGCAGGTCCTCGGGCACCTCGGGCTCCGGTGTCGACGCCCTGGCGGCCAGGGCGTCGAAGATCGAGTCCCTGTCGTACGGCAGGAACTCGACGGGGACGTCCGCGGCGGGCTGCGCCACCGTGTCCTGCGAGGAGCTCGGGAGCACCTGGACGGTGACCGTCTTCCCGCAGGCGGTGAGGGTCACCGCCGCCATGAGGATCATCGGCAAAGCTCGAGCGCGCATCGACTCTCTCCGGGCTTCGAGGTACCGGGTTCGCACGGTCGGCCTCCGCGGCTCCGGCCGCCACGGCCGCCAGGATGCGGCCGCCGCGCGGCTGGGATCCGCGGCGGATCCGAGACCACGAAGCTAGACGGGGCGAGGCGACTTATCAACGGTGGCCGGGCATCGGGCGCCAGGGCCGGGATCGGGAGCCCGTCCGCGGAGCGTGACCACGGCCGTGCACGGAACGCGGAGGAGGGCGTGAGACGGGCGGTGGAGCCGGGCGGCCCGGCGGCGGGACGCCGCCGGGAGCCCACTACTCGAACAAGTGGTCGCCGAGGAGGTAGGCGCTCGGATCGACGTGATGCCCTTTGACCAGGACCTCGTAGTGGAGGTTGGGGCCCGTCGTGAGGCCGGTCTGACCCACCTGGGCGATCTCCTGGCCGCGCTCCACCCTCTGGCCGCGGTGGACGAGGATGCGGGAGGCGTGGGCGTACCGGGTCTTGTAGCCGTAGCCATGATCGAGCTCGACCATCTCCCCGTAGCCGTCGTCGTGGCCCGCGAAGGTGACGACGCCGCGCGCGGCGGCCCGTATCGGGGTGCCTCGCGGCGCCGAGAGGTCGATGCCCTCGTGCGGACGGTTGTAGAGGAGGATCGGATGGTAGCGGCTCCGGCTGAAGCTCGAGCTGATCCAGGACTCGTCCGCGGGGACGGGGCGGATCGAGGGGCGCGACAGGAACAGGGCGCGGTGGACCCGCAGGGAGTCGGCGGCCTCGCCCAGGCTCGTCGTGAGGAGGCGGGCCCGGCGGAGAAGATAGTCCAGCGTGCGGTCCACGTCGTCGCTCTCGCCGGCCGCCCCGGGATCCAGGCGCGCGAGCGCCTGGCGCGTGGGATCGACCAGCGGGGGACCGCCCACGCCCACCGCCTGCACGTCGGGATCGAGGAGCGGGAGTCCGGCGTTCAGCCGATAGCGCTCCTCGCGGCTCGAGAACTCGTCCACGGCCTGGCTCAGCGTGCTCATGCGGCCGTGGATGTCCTGGAGGCTGGTGAGGAGGGTCCGGTTCTCCGAGCGGAGCCGGGCCAGCTCGGAGGCGCGCCACGCGCCCCGCACGGCCAGGGCCACGCCGGTCCCCGCCGCGAGGACGAAGAGGAGGATGCCGATCAGGACGGCACGGACCGTCCCGCGGCGGACGCGGAAGCTCCGCGTGCCGCCGCCGGCGTTCTCGGGCAGGATCTGGACGGTCCAGCCTCGGCTCATCGTCCGGTCGCGGTTGGAGTCGTGCTCGGGTCGGCGGGCAGCTTCCCATGCAGGGGCAAGCGGCGCGCCAGAGTCGTGGTCGGAAGCACTCAAGCCGTTGATGCTCTTCGTGTTACAGGTTCATGGCCGGGCCCTTTCGCCGGGACGGACCTCTCCGGCTTCCTGCAAGGCTTGCAGGAACGCTGCAAAACGTGCCCGGGCCGAAAGGTGCGCGACGGCCGGCGCACGTTGCCGGATGGCGGGCGGCCCGTCAAGCGTCCGCGGGCTCGTAGCGGGGAAACAGGACCTCCCCTCCGGCCACTCGCTCGAGCTCCGAGGTCCTCGCCTCGAGGGTGTCGAAGGGGGGGAGCTCGTCTTCCCCGCCGAGCTGTGCCCACAGGCGGACGGCCTTCCGCGGGAGGAAGGGGCCGAGCATCGCGGCGCACGCCGCCAGGGCACGGACCAGGGAGCCGAGCACGGCGTCGAGCGCTTCCGGCGCCGCGTCCTTCTCCCGCTCGGCCCGGGCCAGGTCCCACGGACGTGCGCGATCCACGAAGCCGTTGGCCGCGCGCGCCAGCTCCAGGCCCGCCTCCGCCCCGCGGTGGAGGAGGAGCGCCTCCATGGCCTGGTGGTAGGAGCCCAGGATCCGCTCGCGGTCCTCGTCGAGCTCCGTGCGGCCGCCGGAGGGCGCGCGGCCGTCCCGGTACTTCCGCACCATGACCACGACGCGGTTCAGGAGGTTCCCCAGGTCGTTCGCCAGCTCGGCGTTGTAGCGCTCGTCGAACCCCTCGATGAGCCGCTCGGGAGAGGCGAAGTCCCGGTCCCCGTCCCAGGGGGCCTCCCGCAGCATGAAGTAGCGGAAGGCGTCGGGACCGTGCCGCTCGACCATCGCCTCCAGCTCGAGCCGGGCGCCGGCCGACTTGGAGATCTTGCCCCCCTCCACGCTCACGAAGCCGTGGCCCCACACCGAGCCGGGGAGCTCGACGCCGGCCGACATCAGCATGGCCGGCCAGATCACGCAGTGAAAGCGCGTGATGTCCTTCCCGATCACGTGGAGGTCCGCCGGCCACCACTCCCGGTACACCTCGTCGGGGAAGCCCACCGCCGACAGATAGTTGGTCAGCGCGTCGAGCCACACGTACACGGTGTGGTCCTCGGCCCCGGGGAAGGGGATCCCCCACGGGATCCGGGAGCGCGAGGCGGACACGTCCTCGAGCCCGCCCTCCAGCAGGCGGAGGACCTCGTTCCTCCGGCTCTCGGGCCGGACGAACTCCGGGTGCGCCTCGATGTGCTCGAGCAGGGGATCCCGGAAGCGGGAGAGCCGGAAGAACCAGTTCTCCTCCTCGGTCCAGGCGATCTCCCGGTCGGGGTGCATGGGGCAGCGTCCGTCCACCAGCTCGTCCTCGGAGCGGAAGGCCTCGCAGCGGACGCAGTAGTAGCCCTCGTACGTGTCCAGGTAGAGGTCCCCGGCCCCACGGATTCGCTCGACCAGGGCCCGCACGGCCCGGGCGTGGCGGGGCTCGGTGGTGCGGATGAAGTCGTCGTAGGAGACGTCCAGGCTGTCCCACGAGCTCCGGAAGCGGCGGGCCAGTGCGTCCACGAGCTCGGCCGGCTCCACGCCCCGCTTCCGGGCCTCCTGCGGGATGCTCTGGCCGTGCTCGTCCATGCCGATGACGAAGCGGACCTCGTCCCCGCGCAGGCGCCGGTACCGGGCGATGGCATCGGCGCCCAGCTTCTCGAACGCGTGGCCGGCGTGCGGCTCGCCGTTGGCGTAGTCGATGGCGGTGGTGATGTAGAAGCGGCTCATCGGGTCAGCGGCCGCCGCGCCCGGAGCCGGCCTCCCGGGCGTCGCCGCCCGTGCCGTCGTCTCGCCCGTCGTCGGCCCCCTGGCCGCCCGCCTCGCGCCGGCCGCCCTGGACGTCCTCCCGCAGCTCCTCCAGGTCCACCGTGCGCCGCTCTCCGCCCTCGTCCTTCAGGGTCACCGTCTCCTTGAACAGGTTCCAGCCGACCACCGTCTCCGGGCCGCGGGAGGTCTCCAGCGTCTGCCCCTCCGGCGGGAAGCGCTTTCGGGCCTGGATGTAGGCGTCGTGCTCGTAGTGGAGGCACGACATGAGCCTGCCGCACGCCCCGGAGATCTGGGCCGGGTTCAGGGAGAGCCCCTGGTCCTTGGCCAGCTGCAGGGTGACGGGCTTGACCTCGGGGAGCCAGGCCCTGCAGCACAGCTCGCGCCGGCAGCGGCCGATCCCGCCCAGCCGCTTCGCCTCGTCGCGGACCCCGATCTGGCGGAGCTCGATGCGCGTGCGGAAGGTGCCCGCCATGTCCCGCACCAGGGCGCGGAAGTCCACGCGCTTGTCGGCCGTGAAGTAGACGGTGAGCTTGTTCCGGTCCCACTGCCACTCGGCCTCGCTCACCTTCATGCGCAGGCCGTGCTTCTCCACCAGCTCCCGGGTGCGCTTCCGGACCTCGGGCTCCTCGGCCCTGAGCTCGTGCAGGCGCTCGACGTCCACGGGCGCGGCCCGGCGGAGGACCCGCCGGGACGGCGGGACCACGGGCCGGTCGCCGGCGTGCTCGCAGCCGCCGTCGCACGTCAGGTCCCCGGCCCGGGCGGCGCGGTGGACCCACCCCAGGTCCCGGCCCCGGTCGGCCTCGACGATCACGTACTCGTCCTCCCCGAGCGGCGGGTCGCAGCGGGCCGTGTAGTGGTCGCGCCGGACGCCCTTGAACTCCACCTGGACGATCTGCGCGTCGCCGGCCGGGGCGACCGGCCGGGGGGAGACCGGCCGGGGCTCGGCCGCGCTCACACCTCCTCCCAGTCGCCCATCTCGTAGTACTTCTCGCGGCGGGCGCGGACGAGCTCCTCGGGGTCCGTCCCGGCCAGCTCCTCCAGGTGGCGCTCCAGAGCCTTCCCCACCGCCCGGGCGGCGTCCTCGGGCCGGGTGTGGGCTCCCCCGGCGGGCTCGGGGACGATCTCGTCGATCACCCCGAGCTCGAGGAGGTCCGCGGCCGTGAGCTTGAGGGCCTCGGCGGCCTGGGCCGCCTGGTCCCGGCTCCGCCACAGGATGGCGGCGCACCCCTCGGGCGAGATCACCGAGTAGATGGCGTTCTCGAGCATGAGGACGCGGTCCGCCACGGCGATCCCGAGCGCCCCGCCGCTCCCGCCCTCGCCGATCACGCAGGTGAGGATGGGGGTGCGGAGCCCGGCCATGACCATGAGGTTCCTGGCGATGGCCTCGGCCTGTCCTCGCTCCTCGGCCCCGATCCCGGGGTAGGCTCCCTGCGTGTCCACGAAGGTGAGGACGGGGCGGCCGAACTTCTCGGCCAGCTTCATGAGCCGCTCCGCCTTCCGGTAACCCTCCGGGTGGGGCGAGCCGAAGTTCCGGGCCAGGTTCTCCTTCATGTCCCGGCCCTTCTGTTGCCCGATGACCATGACCGAGCGGCCGCCGAAGGTGGCCCAGCCGCCGACGATGGACGGGTCGTCCCGGAACTGGCGGTCGCCGTGCAGCTCGATCCAGTCGTCGCACAGCCACTCGATGTAGTCGAGCGTGAACGGCCGGTCCTGGTGTCGGGCCAGCTTGACCCGGTCGTAGCGCGAGAGGTCGGAGATGGCGTCGGACTGCTCCTCGTCCAGCTTCGCCTCGAGCTCCTCGATGTCCTCGGCCATGTCGATCCCCTCGCGTCGCGAGAGCTCCTTCAGCTCGGCGAGCCGCTCGCGCATCCTGTCGAACTTCTCGTGCTGCTCGAGCGCCATGGCTTCGATCTCATCCCTTCGAGCTTCGTCACTCTGGCCGTCGCCGCGCCGATGCCCGGGCGATGGCGTCTCCCGGCACGCCTCATTCCCGGGAGAAGCGCACCCGTTCGCGGCCCAGCAGGCTCCGGAGCTCGGCCAGGAGGTCGGGGCTGGGCGTCACGCCCAGGGAGCGGGACGCCAGGAGCGGGCCACCGCTCCCCGTCCCCTCCTCGTGCCACTCCACGTAGAGCGGGCCGTCTCCCTTCGACTCCTCGACGACCTGCCGGACCCGGCGGAACACGCCGACCGGGAGGTCGTCCCCCTGCCTGAGCTCGATCCTCACCCCGACCCGGCCGCTCGAGCGGACCTCGGCCAGGCTCCGGGCCGAATCCACAAAGATGGGCGGGTCCTCCTCGTCGCGCGAGCGGCCGGAGACGCGGCCGGTGAGGAGGACGGGCGCGTCCTGGGTGAGGAGCCGCTTGTGCTCCTGCCACGCGTCGCCGAACATCAGCGCCTGGGCGGTCCCGTGGAAGTCCTCCACGGTGAGCCGTCCCCACTCCCGCCCGTCCCGCCGGGAGGTGCGGACGTCGGCCTCCGTGACCACGCAGGCCAGGTCCACGTTCCGGTCGCGGTGCTCGGAGAGGTTCGCCGTGCTCACGTCGGCCGCGAACATCTCGACCACGTCCCGGAAGCGGTCGAGCGGGTGCCCCGACGTGTAGAAGCCCAGGACCTCCTTCTCCCGCTTCAGCCGCTCCGCCTCGCCCCACTCGGGGACGCGCGGGAGCTCGGGCCGGGGCCTCTCGGGCGCCCCGCCCCCTCCGCCGAACAGCGAGGTCTGGCCGCTCTCCTTCTCCCTCTGGCGGAGCTGCGCCTCGCCCAGCACGGCCTCGAGGCCCGCGGCCATGGAGGCCCTGTCGCCGAACCCGTCCAGCGCGCCGGCCTGGATGAGCGCCTCGAGCACCCGCTTGTTGTTGAGCCGGAGGTCGATCCTCCGGCAGAACTCGAAGAGCGACTCGAAGGGTCCATCGGCGCGCGCGTCCAGGATCGAGCGGATGGCCGAGTGGCCGACGCCCTTGATGGCCCCGAGGCCGAAGCGGATCCGATCGTCGTCGACCACGGTGAAGCGGTAGCCCGACTCGGAGACGCTGGGCGGGAGGACCTCGATCCCGAGCTCGGCGGCCTCGTTGATGTAGGAGACGACCTTGTCCGTGTTGCCGATCTCCGAGGAGAGAAGCGCGGCCATGAACTCGGCCGGGTAGTGCGCCTTCAGCCACGCCGTCCGGTAGGAGAGGATGGCGTACGCCGTCGAGTGCGCCTTGTTGAACCCGTAGCGGCCGAAGGTCTCGATGAGGCCCGCGATCTCCTCGGCCTTCCGGGCGTGGACGCCGGCCTCGACGCAGCGCTCCTTGAAGCGCTCGAGCTCCAGGGCGATGAGCTCGGCGTCCTTCTTCCCGACCGCCTTCCGCAGGACGTCCGCCTCGGCCAGGGAGTAGCCCGCCAGCTCCTGGGCCACCCGCATCACCTGCTCCTGGTAGACGATGATCCCGAAGGTCGGCTCCAGGATCTCTTCCAGGGCGGGGTGGGGGAAGGCGACCTCCTCCAGCCCCCGCTTGCGGCGGATGTAGACGTCGGTCATGCCCGAGTCGAGCGGGCCCGGGCGGATGAGCGCGTTCACCGCGGTGAGGTCGTCGAAGCGGTCGGCCCGCATGGCCCGGAGCTTCTCGGTGGCCAGCGAGGACTCGAACTGGAAGATCCCCGCGGTCCTCCCCGAGGAGAGCAGGCGGTAGACCTCGGGGTCGGCCAGGCCGAGCTCGTTCCAGTCGATCTCCACGTCGTGGCGCTCCCCGATGGCCCGGACCGCGTCGGAGATGACCGTCAGGGTGCGGAGCCCCAGGAAGTCCATCTTCAGCATGCCCGCCTTCTCGAGGGCGGTCATGTCGAACTGGGTGATGACGGTCTCGTCGTCCGAGCGCGTGTCGGTGCAGATCGGGACGTAGTCGGTGAGCGGCCCCGGCGCGATCACCACGCCGGCCGCGTGCACCGAGCTGTGCCGGCTCAGCCCCTCGATCCGCATCGCGTAGTCCAGGAGCCGGCGGTGGCGCTCGTCCTCCTCGTACAGGTCGCGGAGCTCGGCGATCTTCTCGACCGCCTCCTCCACGGTGAGCGAGAAGCCGGGGCCGGAGGGGATGAGCTTGGCCAGCCGGTCGGTCTCCGAGGGCGTGAAGCCCATGACCCGTCCCACGTCCCGGATCACGGCCCGGGCCTTCATCGTCCCGAACGTGATGATCTGACCCACCGACTCCTGCCCGTACTTCTCGCGCACGTAGTCGATGACCTCGCCCCTGCGCTCGTAGCAGAAGTCGATGTCGATGTCGGGCATCGACACGCGCTCGGGGTTCAGGAAGCGCTCGAACAGGAGGTCGAAGTGCAGCGGGTCGACGTCGGTGATGCGGAGGGCGTAGGCCACGATGGAGCCCGCGGCGGACCCGCGGCCGGGCCCGACGGGGATGTCTCGCTCGCGCGCGGCGCGGATGAAGTCCCACACGATGAGGAAGTAGCCCGCGTAGCCGGTGCGGGCGATGACGTCGAGCTCGTAGTCCAGGCGCTCGCGGACCTCCTCGGGGAGCGGCTCCCCGTAGCGCTCCTCGGCCCCCTCCTGCGCCAGGTGGCGGAGGTAGCGGACGTCGTCGTCGAACCGGTCGGGGAGGGGGAAGGCCGGGAGGTGGTAGCCCTCGTCGAAGGAGACCTCGCAGCGCTCGGCGATGGCCAGCGTGTTCTCCAGGACCCCGGGGCGGTCCGGGAAGAGCTCGGCCATCTCGTCGGGCGACTTGAAGTAGGTCTCCTCGGTCTCGAACCGGAGGCGGTTCGGGTCGGACTTGTCCTTCCCGGTCCCGATGCAGAGGAGCGTGTCGTGGGCGTCGGCGTCCTCGCGCCGCAGGTAGTGGGCGTCGTTGGTCGCCACCACCCCGAGGCCCAGCTCCTCGGCCAGCTCGAACACGCCGCGGTTCACCTTCTCCTGGCCCTCGATCCCGTGGTCCTGGACCTCGAGCCAGTAGTTCCCCTCCCCCAGGACGCGGGCGTACCAGGCCGCCGTCTCGCGCGCGTCCTCGTACCGGTCCAGCGACAGGTACCTGGCGACCTCGCCCGAGAGGCAGGCCGAGAGGACGATGAGCCCCTCGGCGTGCTCCTCGAACGCCTCGTGGTCCACCCGGGGCTTCCGGTAGAAGCCCTCGGTGTACCCGAGCGAGCTCAGGCGGACCAGGTTCCGCCAGCCCGTGCCGTTCCGGGCCAGGACGACCAGGTGCGCGTAGTCGGCGGGCGCGGCCGGCGGGGCCTCCTTCGAGCGGCGGTCCCCGTAGGCCATGTAGAGCTCGCAGCCCAGGATCGGGCGGATGCCCCGGGCGCGCGCCTTCTCCTGGAACTCCCAGGCGCCGTAGAGGTTGCCGTGGTCGGTGAGGGCGACGGCCGGCATGCCGAGCCGGTCGGCCCGGTCCACCAGCTCGTCGATCCGGTTGGCCCCGTCCAGGAGCGAATACTCGCTGTGCGTGTGGAGGTGGACGAAGGACATCACCCGCCGCCGCAACGGAACGAGTCCAGGATCTCCCGGACCTGGAGGACGTACTGGTACTTGCTCTTGCCGGGAGCGTACACCCACCCGTCCAGGAAGTAGGTGCGGTCGGGACACTGCACCAGGCGCGAGATGAAGGGGCCTCCCGCCGGATAGCTGGTCCCCACGTCCTTCCAGGTCCCGCGCGCCTCCAGCGCCTGCCTGCCGTCGACCTCGAGCCGCTCCACCCCGCCCGGGATCGTGTCGATGGCCTGCGGCGTGTGGTAGAAGAGCGTGTCGACGGCCCTCCTCCAGGCGTAGGCCTCCTCCGCGGTGAGCGAGTCGACTCTGGGCCGGAACGCCACCAGGACCGAGCGGATGAGCTCGCTCGGGTCGGGGTTGTCGTTCCGGATCACGACCAGGCTGTCCCGGGCCGTGTCCACCTGGTAGACGGCCGGAAAGCGGAGATGGAACCGGTAGCGGGAGAGGAGCTCGCGCTCGGTGGCCGTGTCCTCTCCGCTCACGTACATGCGCCGCTGGATGAAGCGGCGGTACCGGGTGTCCACGAGCCGGGCGAGCCGCGGGAGCTGCGCCGCCCAGCTCTCGGCCGGGTGGGCGGGGTCGAGCACGACGGCCGTCGCGATCTGGTCGCGCGCCCAGACGTCCTGGGCCTGGACGATGGAGGCCGGCGGGGGAGGCCCGCCGGCCTCCGACGCGTCGACGATCTTCCGGACGTAGGGATTGTCGGGCGTCCCGAACACGATCACCTGCCGGAAGAGCTGGTACTGGCCCACGTGCGGGGAGGAGGTGTCGGCCTGCTCCAGGTAGTACTTCTTCTCCTCCCGGACCGTGAACAGCGTCTGCTCCAGCGCGGCGCGGGTGGTGTCCTCCATCCGGCTCCACAGCGAGTCGGAGGCGGTGAGGACCACCAGCGAGTTCGGCTCCCCCATGGCCGCCTGCTTGCCGCAGCCGGCCGCCACGAGCGCGCCGGCGCCGGCGATCACGAGCAGGGAAGGGAGGCGGAGGCTCGGACCTTTCACGACGACTCCGGGGGTGCGGGTGACGTCCGACGGCGGGCCGGATCGGCGGCCCGCGTCCGTGGCACGAAGGTAGGGTCGGCCCCCGGCTCCAGCAACGTGAGCGCGGGCCTCTCGGGCCGGCGTCCGCTCGCGGAAGAACATCCCCCCCGACGGAGGGTACTGGGACCCCGCATGCGGGAGGCGCGAGGGCCTCTCCGATCGCTCAACCTCTTCGGGTTCCGGGAGTTTCGAGGCACCGTGTCGTCGATCCGAGACATCGCCATCATCGCCCACGTGGACCACGGGAAGACCACCCTCGTGGACCGTATGCTCCAGGCCACCGGTACGTTCCGGGCCGGCCAGGAGGTGCAGGAGCGCGTCATGGACTCCGATCCCCAGGAGCGCGAGCGGGGGATCACGATCTTCTCCAAGAACGCCTCGGTGCGCTGGACCACGCCGGAGGGCGAGGCGCTCAAGATCAACCTGGTCGACACGCCCGGGCACGCCGACTTCGGGGGCGAGGTCGAGCGCATCCTGCGCATGGTGGACGGCGTCCTCCTGCTCGTGGACGCGTTCGAGGGCCCGATGCCGCAGACCCGGTTCGTGACCCGGAAGGCGCTCGAGCTCGGGCTCCACCCCATCGTGGTCATCAACAAGGTGGACCGCTCGGACGCGGAGCCCCTGCGGGTCCACGACGAGGTCCTGGAGCTCCTCATCGAGCTCGAGGCCACCGAGGCGCAGCTCGACGCTCCGTTCCTGTACGCCTCCGCGCGCGAAGGCTGGGCCGGGCTCGAGCCGGATCAGCGCGGTGAGGGCCTCGGGCCCCTGTTCCGGACCGTCGCCCGCGCGGTGCCCGCCCCGCCCGGGGACCCCGCGGGCCCGTTCCGCATGCTCGTCTCGACCCTCGACTACTCGCCCTACCTGGGGCGCCTGGCCATCGGCCGCGTCGAGTCGGGGACGGTCCGGGTCGGCGACCGCATCGCGGTGTGGCCGCTGGACGAGGAGGAGCCCTCGGCGGAGGTCAGGGTCCCGAAGCTCTACTCCTTCGAGGGGCTGGAGCGGCGGGAGGCGCCGTCCGCGTCGGCCGGCGAGATCGTGGCCGTGGCGGGCGTGGAGGAGGCCGAGATCGGCTCGACCCTGTGCGACCCCGAGCGCCCCGAGCGCCTGGAGGGGATCGCCGTCGAGCCGCCCACGATCGCGGTCGAGCTGCGGCCCAACGACTCTCCCTTTTCCGGCCGCTCCGGCAAGTACGTGACCTCCCGACAGATCCGCGAGCGGCTCGAGCGCGAGACCCTGAGCAACGTGGCGCTCCGGCTCGAGCCTACCGGCGATCCCGACCGCTTCCGCGTGGCCGGCCGCGGCGAGCTCCACCTGGCCGTGGTGATGGAGGCCATGCGGCGCCAGGGCTACGAGTTCTCCGTCTCCCGCCCCGAGGTCATCACGCGGGAGGGGGAGGACGGCGTCGAGGAGCCGTACGAGGAGGTCGTCGCCGACGTCCCTTCGGAGGCCATGGGGGTCGTCATCCAGAAGCTCGGCGAGCGCCGCGGCGAGATGGTCGAGATGTCGCGCGAGGTCGGCGGCCTCGTGCGCCTCCGCTTCCTCGTCCCCTCTCGCGGCCTGGCCGGCTACCGGTCGGAGTTCCTCACCGACACGAGGGGCGAGGGGACCATGCACCGGCAGCTCGCCCGCTACGGGCCGTGGGCCGGGACGATCGAGGCCCGCCGCACCGGCGCGCTCGTGTCCATGACCGGGGGGAAGGCCACCGGCTACGCGCTCTTCAACCTGCAGGAGCGCGGGCGGCTCTTCGTCGAGCCCGGCGACGCGGTCTACGACGGCATGATCGTGGGCGAGCACGCCCGGGACAACGACCTCGAGGTCAACGTCACGAAGGGGAAGAAGCTCACGAACGTCCGGGCCGCGGGCTCGGACGAGGCGATCATGCTCGAGCCCGCCCGCGAGGTGACGCTGGAGTTCGGTCTCGAGTTCATCCGGGAGGACGAGCTGGTGGAGGTGGCGCCGGACGCGATCCGGCTCCGGAAGCGCTCGCTGACGTCCCACGGGCGCAAGCGCGATCGGCGTCGGGCGGACGCCCCCCGATGAGCCGCGGGACGAGGCCGAACGGCCGACTTGACACGTGCGGAGCCGGACGTAGCTTGCCGCCTGGCCGCAGTCTGTCCCCGAACCACCCTGGAGGCGCTCCCATGCCGCACGCGACGCTGGTCGGGTCCCCCGTCCTCGAGGAAGCCGCTCCCCGGCTCCTTTCCGAGTGGGAGGACGATGACGAAGACTTCGAAGATTGGGACGAGGAAGACGAAGACTTCGACGACTGGGACGACGAGGACGACGACGAGGACGACGACGAGGACGACGACTGGGACGAGGACCTCGACGAGGACGAAGAGGAGTGGGCCGAGCTCGAGGAGGAGTTCGAGGAGGAAGAGGAGGACGACGGCGGTCGTCCCCCTCCCGAGGACTGGTAGTCGGATGAAAGGCCGGGGGCTCCGTCGGGGAGCCCCCGGCCTCTCCGCATCCCTCGCGCCCCCGTCAGGGCGGCGTCGCCGCCGGCCCCGCCCTCAGGGCCGTGCCGCCGGCCCCGTCAGAGCTGCGTGACCGACACGGTGAGCGAGCCCGGTATGTTGGACAGGATCTTGTCCCGGACGGCCTGGTCGGTTTCCGCCGCCTTCGGATCCATGAGGCGCCCGGTGTCCGGATCCTCGAACCAGCTCGCCAGGTCCACCGAGATCCCGATCGCGACCTGCGACCCGTCCTCGAGCTGAAGCGGCGAGCCGAGCCCCAGC
>Ga0209918_1000029_pt1 | contig 133600 bp, 108 predicted proteins | sample SalPonD_shore_MG_FD_185712 | JGI IMG/M metagenome (GOLD analysis project Ga0209918, IMG submission 185712) | Salt pond soil microbial communities from South San Francisco under conditions of wetland restoration - Salt Pond MetaG... | ecosystem: Environmental > Aquatic > Marine > Intertidal...
CATGCCGGAGCTCGTCCAGCTCCAGCGCAAGGGCGATCAGAAGGGCGAGGAGTCGGCCCGGTTCGGGCCGTCGTGAGACGAATCGACGCACGGAGGAAGATCGGATGACGACCCTGTGGGTGCTCCTGGCGGGCACCATCATCGTGGGACTGATCGTGGGCCTGCTCGCGAAGCTGAGCGGCAAGGAGCTCGTGACCGAGCTCATCGTGATGTGCGCCCTGGCGCTGGCCTTCTACGGCCTCATCGCGGTGGCGGGGGTGTCGCAGGGAGGCTGACGCTCACTCCTCGCGTCGCCGCTCCCGGCGGCGCTCCGCCAGCGTGAGCCGCGCGCGCCGCCGCTCGACCGCGTCGTGGTGGCGGCGCCATTCCGCGACCGTCTCGATCCTGAGCCTGGGGACCGGGACCGGCTCGCCATCGTCGCCCAGCGCCACCATGGTGACGTAGCACGAGTTGGTGTGGCGCTCCTCGCCGCCCGCGACCGACTCGGCCACCACCTGCACGCCCACTTCGACCGACGTCCTCCCCACCGTGTTCACCGACGCCCGCAGGGTGACGATCTCCCCGATCCGGATGGGGGAGCGGAAGTCCACCTGGTCCACGCTCACCGTCACGCACGGGTGGCCGGCGTGCCGCGAGGCGCACACGTAGGCGATCTTGTCCACGGCGGCCAGGATGACGCCGCCGAACACCGAGCCCATGAGGTTGCCTTCCTGCGGGCCCATGAGCTGGGTCATGGCCACCCGCGACGCGGACACGTTCCTGGCCTCGTCCATGTCGGAGCGGCCGACGACGGTGGGGAGGTCGGGGACGTCGGACGCTCCGGTGTCGGAGGCCGGATTATCCGCCGGCGCGGTCATGAAGTCTCCCCCGGGTGGACCACCGACGGAGCCGGGCTCAGGCCCTCCTCGGGCCCGTGCGCGATGCGGCCGCCCATGAAGCCGGTGATCCCCGCCAGGACCGCGCAGAGCACGCCGACCAGGATCACGAACCGGCGCAGGCGCGAGTCCTCGGCCTGGAAGACCGAGAAGGCCGCGAACACGCCGTCGGCCACGATCGCGATCAGCGTCCAGGTGGCCCACGTCCGGTGCGTCTGGATGAGGCCCGGCTGCACGAAGGTCCGCTGCGAGACCACGTCGCCCGCGGCGATCCCGCTGTAGTAGGTGAAGGGGGCGACGACCGCCGCCAGGAGGAGCGCGGTCACGCCCCAGCGCTCCCAGGAGGGGCGGCCCGCGACCCACCCGGCCACGCCCACCGCGGTCCCCGTGATCGAGAGCACGATCGGAAAGGGGTTCAGGACCAGGTGGACGTACTTCCAGGTCATGGCCGGCACGCGCGCCTCCCGGGGTCGCTCGCCGCTGCGTTCGGGTCGCTTCGGGGACGGGAGAAGATAACGGGGCGCGGGTGGCGGTGCGGCGCTCAGCTCAGACGGTCGAGGAGGGCTTCGAAGCGCGGGTCGCCCTTCAGGGACGCCAGGTCGCTGTCGGTCTCGATCCACGCCCGGTCCCCCCAACCCAGCTCCACCGCCTTCTCCAGGAGGTCGATCGAGCGCTCCGAGTCTCCCTGCAGGGCGTAGAAACAGGTCACGTTGTAGAGGACGACAGGCTCGCTCTGGTCCTGCCCCAGCGCCCGCTCCGCCATCTCCCGAGCCTTCTCCGTCTCGCCCACCCGGGCCAGGTTGTTGGACCCGAAATACAGGGCCCGGGTGTCGTGCGGGTTCAGCTTCAGGTGCCGCTCGATCACGTTGAGGACGCCCAGGCGTACCTTCATCTCGTCCTGACGTCTGCCGAGCGACGCGTACGCCTGAGCCAGGAAGATCGGCGACTGGAAGTCGTCCGGGTTGATCTCCGAGGCCTTCGTGTACATGCGGGCGGCCCGCTCGAAGTCGCCGCGGGACGAGCTGGCCAGGCCGTCGTAGTACCAGGCCTCGAACAGGTTGGCATCGAGCGAGCGCGCCACCTCGAACTCCCCCTGTGCGGCCTCGTGCTCGTCGCTGATGAACAGCGCCAGGCCCCGCGAGGCGTGGGCCTCGGCCGAGTCCGGGTCCAGCACGACCGCCTGCTCGCTGGCCCGTTTGGCCTTCGCGGCGTTGTCCTGCGTGGCCTCGACGTACCGGTAGAGGTGCGAGTACGCGTCCGCGATCCCCGCGTACGCCAGGGCGAACTTGGAGTCGACCTCGATGGCTTGCTCGAACATCCGGATGGCGTGCTCGTAGTCGCGCCGGGCCATGGAGTACATGTAGCGACGGCCGCGCAGGTAGTAGTCGTAGGCCTCGGGGTCCGACGTGGCCACGAACTGTATCGACCGGCGCTCCCTCGGCGTGAGCGTCACCTGGAGCGCCTTCACGATGCTCTGGGCGATGTCGTCCTGGATCGCGAAGACGTCCTTCATCTCCCGGTCGTAGGTCTCGGACCACAGGTGCGAGTCGGTCTCCGCGTCGATGAGCTGGGCGGTGATCCGGACCCGGTCCCCGGCCCGGCGCACGCTCCCCTCGAGCACGGTCGCGACCCCGAGCTCGCGCGCCACGGTCGGGATGCCCACCTGCTTCCCCTTGAAGTTGAAGGACGAGGTCCGCGAAGCCACCTTGAGCTGCGGGAGCTTGCTGAGGAGGTTCAGGATCTCCTCGGAGATTCCGTCGCTGAAGTACTCGTTGTCCTCGTCTCCGCTCATGTTGACGAACGGAAGGACGGCGACCGAGCGGCGGTCACCGTGCTCGTCCCTCGCGGTCGCCGGGCGGCGGACCGTCTCCGCGCTGGTCCTGCCGGCGCCGCCGTCACCCGGTGGCGGGGCGGTGACGGCGCTCGTGCCGGTCGCGGCCGACTGCTCGCTCGTCGTCCGTTCGACCCCGCCGGGGCCCACGTCGAACATCCATCCCATGATGACCGCGAGCGGGAAACCGAGCGCGACGAGGGCGATCACGAGGGTAATCGACCAGCGGGGCAGGTTGAGTCCCGGCAGGAGCGTCGAGGCGACCTCGATGACGATCCAGCCACCCACCGCATAGACTACCGCGATGCGGATCACGCGGCGGCGGCGGAGCTCCTCGAACAGCCTGGACAGCCGGGACCCGGAGATGGGCTTGGACATGCACGGACACTCCCGAGAACGTGGTCGGCGACCCCCGCGGTGCGGGCCTCGATTCGGCGCAGACCGGTCCCCGTAGCGGGCACGGGCGAGGATCCGCCACAACCAGCGTAATCGAAAGAGGCTGAAGGCACCAGCGTACGCCCAGGGCCTTGTGGGGGGAACGCCGTCCAAACACGTCGGGTCAGGATCGCCCCGTCCGGAACAAGCCCCCGGCCGGCGGGTTCATAGCTGCCGGCGAGGGGCTTGACACCCCCGCCGGCCCGTTTAGAATTAGGGCCCGCGCAGGACCACGCCCCCTTCGTCTAGTGGCCCAGGATACCTGGTTCTCAGCCAGGAGACAGGGGTTCGACTCCCCTAGGGGGTATGACAAGAGCCGCCGGATCTCCGGCGGCTCTTCGTGTTTCGGGGCTCGGCCTGGAGACCGGACCGGAAGGCGGTAGACTTCACAACCCTTCGCCCGGACCTCACGGGAGCCCCGCTTCGTCGTTATCGCGTGCTTCCTGCCCGCGTTCTTCGTCGCTACGAGTTCGGCACCGAGGGCTTTGGACATGTCCGTCTGGGGATTTCACGGAGCCGACCGAGGGGGAGAGAGCCGGCCTCCGGAGTTGCAGGGCGTGAAGGCTGCCGGGGGGTACGTTCTGGGTACGGGGACGCCATCGGTCCTCCCGTCGTCGGAGTGGGGGTGTTCCGAACGACGGCAGGCTACCGGGAGCCGATGGGCTCAGAGGAAATCCTCCGAGGTCGCTGTGCTCGGGGCGGTGTGGGGCTGGAGGGGGCTCTAGCACGAGGTGACCCGAGCCGCCACCGAGAAGTGAGCGGCTCGGGTCAGCCGAGAGCGTGGCTCGTCAGGTCACCGAGCCGACGATGGCGGCGTGCCACTGCTCGCACTTCGAGCGGTCGTACCGCCAGTGGCCCCCGTAGAAGGAGAGGCCGCCCCAGGCCGGGACCGCGAGGATGTGCTCGCGGCGGAAGTGAGCATCCGCCTCGTCGGCGGTGGAGCCGAGCTGCTCGGCCAGCTCCACCAGTTCGTCGGTGGTCGGATAGTCGCGGACCTTACCAGTGGCGGGATCGACCACCTTCTCGAGCCGCCGCCGCGTCTCGTTGAACTTCGCCGGATAGGACACGCCGAGGATTTCGGCCGCGTCCTGGCCGTTGATGGGCTCGCTACGAGTGGAGAGGGAGTTCGAGGAGGACATGGTAGTCTCCGGGTTGGAGGGAGGTGAGGAGGAAGAAAGGTGAGTGCTGGTGGGCTGAGATACCGCCAGCAATCACACCGTGGCGGACCGGGAGGGCGGGTGGCAAGGGGGGGCAGGAGGGTGCACTACGTGGCGAGTCGAGCTGCCGGTGTTGTGCAAGGATCATGGAATCCTGCGGGAGATGCTGGAGAGAATGGAGGTGCGAGGCGTGGCACATTCGCGTGATACTTGGGCATCGCTGGAACCATGGTTCAGGCACGAACCATGAACTAGAATCACGAAAATCCGACTCGGCCAGTCGGCCGCATGGGCTCAGAGCGTCCAGGCTGCACCCGACCACTCCTGACCGGGAGTCACGGAATGTTCCGAGGCCGCCTTTCCGCCTCCACCGTTTTCGCTGCTGTCCTAGTCCTCGCTGCATGTGGCGGTTCGAGCCCGACCTCGCCGGGTGGAGGGGGCAACTCCGGCTCGGGCTCCATTTCGGTTTCGCCCTCCTCTACTAGCCTTGAGTCGCTCGAAGATACGGCGACGTTTACGGCCACCGTACGGGACGGAAGCGGCAATGTCGTTTCGGGAGCACAGGTTAGCTGGTCCTCGACGAAGGTGTCCGTGGCCTCGGTTGCCGGGGGGAAGGCCGTCGCACGGGCGAACGGGACGGCAAAGATCATCGCGGCCTCGAATGGCCTCGCCGACACGGCTACCGTGACGGTGAATCAGAGGGCCGACAGCCTTGCCGTGTCCCCTCAGGCCGACACGCTAATGGCGGGAGACACAGTGCGGCTCTCAGCCTCAGCGTTCGACGCCAACCGGCATCCAATCTCGGCCGCGACCTTCACGTGGACGTCGGGCGACACGTCGATTGCCACGGTAGACAGCGCGGGACTTGTTCGTGCCAAGGCGTCCGGAATGGTGACGGTCACGGTGTCCCTGGACGCGGTGTCGGCCGGGGCGAACCTGAACGTCCAGAGCGCGGGACCCGGTGGACCCCCGACGATCGCGGCACTAAGCCCCCTTCCACTTCCGGAGGGCGGTCAGGCCACGATCACGGGCACGGGTTTCGACCCGAACGCCACTGGAAACACCGTGCTCGTAGACGGCGTTCAGGCTCAAGTCACCTCGGCGAGCACGACCTCGCTCACAATCGACGTCCCGCTCTACGACTGTCTGCCAGCCCGAAGCGTGGCAGTCCAGGTGACGACGACGAGCGGGTCCGGAAGCTCCTCGGCCCCGCTTCAGCCGGACGAAACCCCGGTCTCGTTGGCCGCCGGTCGTATCGAGCTCCTCCAGAACCCGGGCCAGTTCTGTCTCCAGTTCGCGGCCAGTGTGAGTTCCGAGAGCTACCTTCTCGGCGTGCAATCGATGTCGAGCGTCGTCTCGAGCCTCACGCCGGTGCAGATCACGGCTGAGGCAGCCGATGGGCAGGGCGCCGCGCTCACCGCGCCCGTTCAGCTGGACCTCGCGCGCCGTGAGTTGGGCGGCTCCGGTGGGGGGAGGATGGAGCTTCCCCCGGCCGTGCGGCGCTGGCGAGCCCATCAGGTGGCTGAGACGGCCCTGATGGACCGCGAGGCCGCTTCTTGGGACCGGTGGCTCGCTGGCCACGTCACGTCGACCATGGGGACCCAGACACTCGCGATCTCGGTCGGGCCCTCCATCGCGGTCGGAGATACCGTGAGCCTACGGGTCCCCGACATCACCTCGGGCGTGGACGGCTGCACGACCTACCATGCCATCGGGGCAATCGTGAAGGCTATCGGGACGCGCGCGATCCTCGTCGCCGACACCGCCAATCCCGGCGCTGGCTTCACCGACGCGGACTACCAGGACCTTTCGAATCGCATCGACAACGACATCTTCTCGACTCAGGTGACCTACTTCGGAACGCCCACCGACCTCGACTCGAACGGGCACATCGTGGCCGTGTTCTCGAAGGAGCTGAACGCCATGGACGCGAACACGCTCGGCTTCGTGTCCCTGACCAACTTCGCGTCGCGCTCTTCATGTCCTTCAAGTGACGAGGGAGAGTACTTCTACGGGAAGGTGCCCGATCCGAACGGCGACTTCGGCCCGGCCTACGCCCTCTCCGACGCACGGCTCGACATGCCGTTCATCATGGCGCACGAGTTGACCCACGTGATTCAGTTCGGTCGCCGTATCGTGGCCGGTAAGACGTGGATGGGGAGTGCGATAGCCGAGGCCCAGGCCATGATCTCGATAGAGGTCGTGGGCCACGCCGTCACGGGCCGAAGCCCCGGGCAGAACTACGGGTACACGGTGGCTTTCAACACGAATGGCACAGATGAGATCGACTGGTACTTGAGTTCCTTCACCGACATCGCTGAGTACTTCGGCTGGAGTTCCAGCGGCAAGGTGGACGGCGCGCCCGAGCAGTGCGGCTGGTGGCAGAAGAGCGCCTCCCCCTGCATCAGCCGGCCCTTGTGGTACGGACTCGGTTGGAGCTTCCTGCGGTGGGTCACCGACCGGGAGCGCGCGGCAGGGTATCCGGGCGGGGAAGCTGGCTTCCACCGTGACCTCGTCGACGGCGATCAGGACGGGCTCGCGACGATCGCGACGCTGACGAGCGAGCCGCTCGAGACGTTGATGGCCGATTGGGCGGCCTCACTGTACGTCGACGACCGCGTACCAGGAGCCGATCCCTCCCTATCGGTCTCGAGCTGGAACTACACGGACATCTTCTCGAACCTGCCTACTGACGCGCAGCTGCAGCCGCTCCAGACTCCGTTCGCCGACTGGACGGCCACCGGCGACGTGCGCGCGAGCTCGGCTGGCTACCTCACGATCGCGGGGACGGGCCGGCCGTCCACGGCCGTGCGCGTCAGGACGCAGTCGGACACTGTGCTCCCCTCAACCATGCAGATCTGGTTGGTACGCATACAGTAGCGATGCCGTGGGTGTCGCCTACCGCCAGTGGAGGAATGAACAAATGTCGACTCGAACTGCTTCTTCGAAGACGTTCCTGATCGCGATCCTCCTGGCGGGCTCGTTCGCGTGCGCGGCCAACACGGTCTATCACGGCGTCCCGGTTGGCCAGCTAAGCGACACACAACTTGTCGAAGAGCTTTACAGCGCAGCGAAGGGCTACGGGGTGGAGCTGAATCGAAGCGCGTACCTGATGGCGGTGCGTCCTGAGCCGGCATACGTGCTCACGAGCTCCTCGACCGCGATGGTCGGATCCGTGAACGCGACCTACAACGCCTACACGATGCCGACTGGGTACGGCACGTCCACCTATGGCTCGGTGTCCGGTGTCGCCAGCGGCACCGCCAACACGAGCTACCACTACACAGACGCCAACGCCATGGCAGAGCTCGGGAACTCCATTGCCGCCGCAATCAGTCGCTCGAAGCGTGAGAAGTACCGGCGTCGCGCACTCGAAGTTCTCAAGGAGTACAACCGACGCGTGACCGAACGCAGGGCCGCCACGGAGCGGGTGATCGTAAACTTCTTCGAAGACAATCCAGAGCTTGAGAACCGTCGTACACTCGTGGCGGCGGTGGCACCGTGGGCGGCCGCCGAGAGCGGGACCACCGCCCGGGCCACGCTCAACGGGACGAAGGAGATCATCGACAGCCTGCCGCGCGGTGATGGAGTGACCGGCGACTGGTACGGCGCGTTTTCCCAGACGACGACGACGGCGAACGGTCAGGTCTACGCCTTCAACGAGTTCGTACGGCTGACCCTCGACCAGACGGGAAATGCGTTTACGGGGACCGGCGAGCTTGGCTCGGGTGAGAAGCTGGAGCTCTCGGGCACCGTGAACGGGAGTCGGATTACGGCTGAAGTCGCAAACACCACTAGCGCCATCAACGTGACGATGAGCGGGATTGACACGCCCGATCAGATTACTGGTGAGTTCTCAGGCTTTGGAGCTGGAACTCGGATGAAGGGGACCTTCACGTTACTGCGGTAGGTCGAGTGCGCACCTAGATGCTATGCTGTTGGCTCGGCTTCGACTCCGGCCCGACGAGGTGCGCCGTATGCATCTTGACACCGACAGAGTTAGGCATGGGAAATGCCAATCGCCAGTCCGACTTACTGTCAAAGTCAGAGGTCGTGTACTAAGGCTCACGATCGTACGCGCGTAGATGCTGATCATATGACCAAATGAACACTCGCTGGCTTGGATGTAGACGACAGTGCTCGCGATAGACTTCCACGATGGATAGGTCGCCAAGTGATACACCCCGCATGGCCGATTCAGGGAACCGGGGGAGCCACTCGACTAGGTCTTCGCTGCTGTGTATGGGGGTGGGCGTCCAGGGCGCATCTCCACTGAACGCCGATGTGACCTGCCGAACAAATCGTTCGGCCGCACTTCGACGCTGCCCTCCCGTTCCGTTCTGCGCGATGTGGTTACCCGTCTCGTAGATCGTAGCGAGAGGCAGTAGTAGCGACTCTCTGTTTCTTACTAACTCCCCCAGCTTTTGCATGGCTTGCTCGTGGTCGCCGCACATTTGCGGCACCTTAAGCAAGTTGCAGAACACTGACGTGTCAATGATGGCGATGCTCACTGCTCTACGAGTTCCTCACGAAACGAGTCGAGCCACTTCATAGCTTGACTGTGCTTCTCATCTTCGCTTCGTCTAGCTAGAAGAAGCCTCTCGATTAGACCGGTCGTCATTGATCGACCCAGGGGACCTCGCGCTACGAGCTCTGGATAGTCCGCTAGCTCTTTTAGGCTCACGAGCTTGCTGTCCCCGCGTTCTGGGTCGCGGTACGCACAGACAACGTCTGGGATGGCTTCGGAGGGAAGAGAGTCGAGAAGCGCGGGGTTATGCGTTGTGATGAGCACGCGCAGACTTCGCGCTTCGGCAATGTCTAGAACGTTGTGCAGGAGTGTGTCGGCACGACTGGGATGCACGCCGTTGTCGATCTCCTCAATGACGACCATCGAGTTCTTCTGCGCTGACAGAAGGGCAGCTGCAACTGCAAGCACCCGAAGCGTACCGTCCGATAGGTTCGGTGCATCCCATAGCTGTCGACCACCCCCGAACGACTCGGTGAGCTGAACCATTACCTCATTACGTTCAGTCTCTACGAAGCTGACATCGGTTATATCTTGTTCGGGCAATGTCCGGATGAAATCCAGAACCCGCTTCTTCTGATTCTGTTCTTCACAGAGATCATAGAGAGCGCTGGAAAGGTTTGAGCCATCTCCTCGCAACCTTTTTTCGCCTTTGAAGCTGTAGTTTCTCATCCGCCGGGGGCTTGGATCAAGGAACAGAATGTTCTCCAAGAAGCGGCGATACGTACTAACCATCTCCGGGATGACGGACTGAGCCTTCTTGTGTCCCTTTCCGAAGCGGGCCGGCGTCTCCAGCTGTGTGAAGATGGCCTGTTGATCAGTGCAAGGAATCTGAGGCTTGCGTCCGCCTCGGGCGAAGTTGTTGTACTGGACTTGAATTTCGTGGCTGTAGCCATGCGCAGGGCCAACTACTGCGTAAAGAGGCACTGTGGATCCAGGAGCGACGATCTCTTCGTCCACTATGCGCAGTTGGTCGGCCTCAACCTTGATTTCTATCGAAAACTGATTCCACTTTAGCGAACTCGCAGTGCAACCGAGGCCAAAGGTCTTGGAGCCTTCGTGGGGGAGTTTCTCAACCGTGCCTCGAATCAGCTGGTCGGCTTCCTGCACCGTTGCTAGGAGATCGTCAAGTCGGCGACCATAGGCGAGCCACGAAAGCACGCGAATCGCCTCAATAGCGTTGCTCTTGCCAGATGCGTTTGGTCCTATCAGCAATGTAAGTGGCGAAAGCGCCAGGTCCGCATCTGCAAAACTCTTAAAGTTGCGAATCTGTATGCTGTCGAGCATCCATCTCTCCTAGAAGGAAGCGTCCTTCGGCCCAATCCCAGGCTTCCATCGGGCACATTAGTGACGACGGAAGCTTGGAACCCTACTCATTTCTGCCGCCGTCACCGGTCGGGGAGACGCTTGGCGAACTGCGCTTTCATAGACTGTGGTTCCGGTCGACCATGTGAGTTGCAGTACGGCAGCGCCGACGATGAGGAACTATGCTGAGGAATCCAGCAACCTCAGATTGACCAGGCGAAAGGTCATAGCCTGGGAACTGACCTGGAACTTCTCACAGAGGGCTTGTAGCGCGGAATCATCTCCAAGATCGAATACCAACTTCTTGAACTCTCGCCGCACCCAGCTGGCTGGCATTAAGAGCGCGGCGGCAAACTGATTCGCCTCGATCTCTTCTTGCTTGGTTCCCGTTCCCGACTCGTGATTGCGGAACTGCACGGAAGTGGACTTATCGATGTATCGCCCCCCCTTGTGAAGCTGGTGGTGCCCGATCTCGTGAGCGATGGAGAAGCGCTGTCGATTTGGATGATGAAACCGGTTGACACCTATCACTGCCAGGTCGCCCTGTCGCACCAGGGTGGCCGAGCAGTCGTTCGGTAGTTCAATGCGCTTGGTCTCGATATCGAGTCTGCTGGCCACCTCCTCAACGTCGACCGGTGGATTTCTAATTCCAAGGTCTTTCAAGACCCGCCCCGCCCTCTTTTCAGCCCGTCGGGCCATCAGTCCTCTCCACCTGTAGGGGGATCCTCTTCCTCTTTCGGTGACGCTTCAGCCTGGACGCTGGCGAAGAATGACCGAAGCCGCTGCTGCGCCCCCGGCTCGAGCGTCTTGAGGAGCCGCCTCTCCGAAGCCGTCATTTCGACAGCGTGGGAGAGGTACTCCTCCAACTCTGCTGCCGACGGCAGCAACGCCGACGGTGCCACGCCGAGGGTTGCCGCGACGTCGTATAGCGTGTGTATCGGAGGTCGCTGGCGGCCTGCCTCGATGTTCGCGATGGATCCCCTCGACATGCCCACGGCGTCTGCGAGTTCTCGCTGGCTTGGCTCGCCCCTAGCGCTATGCCGAGCTTCTGCAATGCGCGCGCCGATGATCTCGTAGAGTGCATCGATAAGGTTCTCGTCAGTCATATGCTGTAGTGTACACAAAGGCGCTCACTCTCGTAAACGGGTTTAGGAGACAAAGCGACTGCGAGTTCATGCATTGTAGTACTTGACATCGCCTTCTCGGTTCCTCATGTTGTCTAGGTGAGGTTGAGCACGGCCGCCAAGCACACCGGCTTGGGCCGCCGTGCCGGCGGAATGCTCATTCGGGCATTCCGTGACGGCAGATCGGACGAAGGTCCGAGGAGGTTGTTGTGGCGAACGAGGACGGGACGTCCACGACGGAAGGGTTGACCGATTCGGAGACTGAACGCGGGCGGGAAGACAAGACACACGAGGTTCAAGTTCACGTCGATTACATCAGCGCTGACGAGCCCGTGCACCGGAAGTTTCCAGCCGACACCGTGCTGTCCGAGGTTAAGAAGTGGGCCCGCGAACACTTTGCGCCCAATCCACCTTCGAACAGGAACTTCTACCTCAACGATGACAAGACTCGTCACCGGTTTACAGCCGACGAGGAGCAAGAGACGCTTGCCGAGCTCGGCTACGAGCACTCAGCGCACCTGCGTCTCAACGAGGAGCAGATCTCAGGATAGGGGTGGTTCCGAACTTGGGGATCGTGATGCCGTCCGAAATAGATCTTGCCACGCTGGCGGCTCAGGTTGAGAGACTTCAGGAGGCCGAGGCTCACCGCTGGTCAGTCTCGGCCGTTCCTGACACGCTCAAGGTCTACGCCACGTTGACTCCTGCCGGGAGCGAAGGTCTGTACTGCTTGCGACTGGACTTTGGGGAGGTTCTGTCCAGTGGGCCGCCCAGCGTCACATTCTGCAATCCGACCACGCATGAGGAAGGCCGAGCCTGCGACTGGCCAAAGGACCTGAGCAGCTACTTCAAACATCCTCCGCGTTATGGGAAGGGATGGATCTGCAGCCCATGGACGCGGGAGGGGCGCCAGCATCACTCGGAGTGGCGTTCGCATGGGTGGACGGTGGACAGAGCAATCTGGCGGGTGCTTACGGCCCTGCAGGACATCGTGGATGCGCCGGGGGCCTATAGCGGGAGGGCGGAAGAGTGATAGATCCGATCCGCGTCGACAAGAATAGGGCGGCTCCTACCAGCGAGATGCACCTGAAGGCCTTCCTCCGGAGGCTCTGGGTGCCGCGCTGGGTACTCGATCGAACTTGGCGATACCTTCGCCAAGACGGACTGGATCAAGTCGAAAGTACCGTTCTATGGGGAGGGCGACGGTTCGGAGACGAGGCTGTGGTGATGGCCGTATTGTACCCGTGCGGGCCTGACGTCGTCTTCGAGAGAGGTGTCGTCCAGGTCGGTCCAGATACGACCGCCGAAATGGGCCGTTGGCTGCGTGGCCAGAATCTGAGAGCACTCTGCCAGGTACACAGCCATCCGGGCAGCTGGACGGGCCATTCGCCAATCGATGACGCATTCCCGATCGCGAGTTCGGAGGGTTTCTTGTCCCTCGTGTGGCCAAGATTCGCGGCCCAGCCAGCACGTTCCGTCGGCGATCTGGGAGTTCACCGGCTAGAAGGTGGAGAATGGCAGGAACTGTCCTTCGCTGAGGCTCGCACGGCCATTCGCGTAGTTGAGAGCGAGAGTTTGGTTCGATCCCACAGACCCCGGGGTGGGCAATCCGACGATAGTGGACAACTCAGGGTAGATGTCGAACCGCACGAGGGTGACGATGGCTGGGTCTGACGCTGCATTGGAGGGGGCACCGCGATCGCTGGACCGGGACGATCGAACCCGCCGCGCCGTTGCTGGGATCGTTGGTGCGGATCGAGCTGAACGCTCGCTGAACCACTTCGCTGGTGACCGCGTGGAAGTGCACGCGAGCGCCGAGACTCTGGCGTGTTCCAACGGACTACTCGCAGTCTCTGCGATCCTAAACATGCTTAGCCGCTTCATCGGGACGTGCGAACTGTGGGTGACAAGTCCCGTGAGTGCACGGCTTGGCAACAGACTGCGCGGAATGGTGAATCGACTCGGAGAGATCGACACTCGCCAAGGGCGGCATGTGGGACTTGCGCTCTTGGCCGGATCCGAGGTCCCAGCACGGAATGGCGGAGACCTACCGGTGGCCCGCATCTATGTGGGTGACGCGCGGCAGGCTGCCCCCCAACCACCACCGTCACGCGATGGAGACGTTCACCTATCCTTTGATGGTTGGGTATGCGACCTACGTCGGGGAAGCTCGGCGGGCCCGATCGAACCATCCGACGCTCCCTTCGGTGCGCTCGCTGGAAGCTGTTTCGCCGTGGCTGAGGTGTTCAAGACCGCCTTGGCCGCATCCGCCGACCCAGAGCATCTGGCTGGGATTCGAAATCGGTTCACGTATGAATGGAAGTTCAGCACATGGACTATGGATCGCGTCGAAGCAGGTCGCGCGGCCTCACGCGATAACCGTCGGCCTCGCGACCTTCCTGACCTTGCGGTCGATGGAGTCCTACAGGTTGGCGCGGGTGCAGTCGGCAACGCGGTCGTGCTCGGATTCGAGTCTTGTAAGGCGGTTCGGGGCGTCCTGGATCTCATGGATCCCAAGTCCGTCGATATCAAGAATTTGAACCGTTGCTACTATTTTACCGAGAAGGATGTCGAAGTCGAACGGGCCAAGGTCGACGTTCTCAGTCGGGAAGCAGCCAGGCCAGGCTTCCGCATCTCAGGTGTCTGTGCGCCGTTTTCGTCGGCTGCCACTGGTGGCAAGACCATCGTTGTTTCCGCTGTGGACAACAACGAGGCCCGTCATCGGATTCAGGAGGAGCTTCCGGAACGCCTTGTTGAGGGAGCCACCGGCGACACGACCATGTCTGTGTCCGTTCACGAACTCGACCACGGCATGTCGTGCTTGGTGTGTCGGCACCCGGATCGCTCGGCCGGCGGTGCGAACCACGTCCCCCTGACCGTGGAAGAGGCTGCCGAAGTGACCGGATTGAGCCAGTCCGAAATCCAGTCCGGCGAGGTGAATGACTCGATGGAGATTACTGAGGCCCTCATCGCACGTGTGAGGAAGTCCTCCCCGGAGGCAGCTGAGAGTCTCCAAGAGGCGATGGACGTGGGGATCGACCTGTGCGGTGCACTGGGTGACATTCGAAGCCGGTTCGGGACCGTCAACGCCCCCCAAGAAGCATCCGTCCCCTTCGTGTCGAACCTGGCCGGAGTGCTGGCAGCGGCAGAGGTGGTCAAGCTCTTGGTGGCTGAGGAGGAGCCTGACACGCCTGTGCTGGCTAACGTGCTCGAGCTCGACTTAGCGTGCGACTACGCTCGTCATGATCACGTGTCATATCGAGAGCCGCCGAGGGCAAGCTGCCAGTTTTGTCAGGGTCGAGCAGAGATGATAGATGCCGTGCTGCAACGAAGGAGGCGGAGCGCATCGAGGCAAACTCCGTCGGCATAGGAGTCCAAGCACCGTCAACGAATTTGGGAATGGCGCTCCAGGGTGTAGAAGTGTGTGGAAGATGCCCCGATTGCGCATCATCGGGGTCCGACGCACCGACCCTCACAACCCGCGTGATTCCTGTATCCTCAGCGATTATCGCTCAAAGCCGGATGTAACCGAAACCCCCTGTTCAGTCCCCTAGGGGGTATGACGAGAGCCGCCTGAGATCCGGCGGCTCTTCGTATTGAGGGGCCTGGCCGAGCAGCGCACCCTGGGATCGGAGCTTCTACGGTGCAATGTGCGCCACCAGCCACCGCGCCGCGTCGCGATCGGGGAAGATGACGTCGTCCGCTCCGACCGCCTCCAGGGCGCGGGCCTCTTCGTTCGACTCCACCTTCACCCGCATGTCCGGGACGTGTAGACGGTCCAGCGTCTGGACGGCGAGTACGGCCGTGGTCAGGTCGCCGCCCAGCGATACGATGGACAGATCGGGCTCCGGCTGCACCAGCTCGTCGAGGAGCGCCCGGACCATCCAGGCTCCGAAATGGCCCACCCCGAGCACGAGCACCGTCGGTGATCGTGTCATCCCTCTTCTGCCTCCTCGCTGCGGCCGCGCCGTCCGAACAGCCGGGCGGTCCACTTCTGGAGCGTGGTACGGACGGGCTGGTGCCGACGGACCATCAGGACCCGCCCGTCGAACTCCTCGCCCACCGTCTCGGGGATCGCTCCGAACAGGGCGCGGCGCACCAGCCCCTGCTCGGTGGCGCCGAGCGCGATCGTGTCGAAGTCGCCCCTTCGTGCGTAGTCCAGGATGGCGTCCGCGATGTCCCCGTTCCGGACGGCGTCGACGCGGATCCGATCTCCGGCGTCCTCGGCTCCCAGCTCCTCGAGGACCTCCTCCCTCCGCCCCTCCAGCCGGTCGCGCGCCGCCTCCGCGTCTCCGTGAGTCACGGCGAGGAATGTGACCTCGGCTTCCGGGTCGGCCAGGTACGTGCCGGCCACGACGGCGGCGAGCTCGGCCTGCGCGCCCCCGCCGAGCGGCGCGAGGACGCGGCGGCTCGGGCCCGACTCCTCCACCTTGGCCACGCACACGTCGCAGGGCGCGTCCTCGACCACCCGGTCGAGGACTTCGCCGAGCACGATGTCCGCGACGCGCCGCCGCCGGCCCCGCCAGCCCATCACGATCAGGTCGCTGTCCCGCTCGTGGGCGATGTTGACGAGGCTCTTCCCGACGTCGTGTCCGATGGTCACGGTGAAGTGCGCGGGGACGTCCTCGGGAACGTGCTTCATCGCCGCCTCGAGCACCTCCCGCTGGCCGCCCACGTACTTCCGCCCGACGTCGAGCGGCGTGGTGCCGGGTACGGTGACGACGCTGGTGAGGAGAAGCTCGCCCTGGCGGGCGCGGGCGATCTGCGCGGCCAGCCGCACGAGCGCCCCGGCGTGGGCGGGGTCGGCGATCGGCACGAGCACCTGGTAGCCGCGCTCGACCGGCGCGCGCTCCTCGGTGACCAGGCGTGTCTCCGCCCGGATCTGGCTCGCGCGGATCTTCCGCCGCGAGTAGAGGAAGAAGATGCCGAGCCCCACTCCGATCCACGCCAGGGCCCCGTACCAGGCGGTGGGGCTGTAGTTGAACAGGTAGACGGCCAGGGCCAGCTTGGTGACGATCCCGACGATCGGCACGACCGGGAACCACGGCATGAGGTAGCCGTAGCGGAGCCGGTCGCCGTACTTCCGCCGGATCACGATGGCCGCGTAGTTCACCTGCAGGAAGAGGAGCAGGAACATCACGTCGGTGGCGGCCGCCACGTCCTCGATCGGGAGCGCCACGGCCATGAACACGATGAGCGCTCCGCTGAACAGGACGGAGATGTGGGGCGTCCGCCGCTCGGTGTGCACGCGGCTGAACGCGTCGGGCAGGACCTTGTCGCGCCCCATCGCGAACCCGACCCGGGTGCTCGAGAAGGTGGTTGCGTTCAGCGCCGACAGGGTCGAGAAGATCCCGGCCACGAGGATGGCCAGCGTACCGTAGGGCAGGACCTGCGCGGCCGCCCGGGCCAGGCCCAGGGGCCCGATGTGCCCCAGGAGCTGCCACACGGGCGCGTTCGCGGGGATCGTGGCGGATCCCCCGGTCTCCGATAGACCCTGCCGCGCCGCCTCGAGGAGCTGCGGCGTCGGCCCCACCGCTCCCACCAGCACGGCTCCCACCAGCATGTAGATGGGCACGACGATGGCCATGGAGTAGAAGACGGCCTTGGGGATGTTGCGCTTCGGGTCCACGACCTCCTCGCCCGACTGGACGATGATCTCGTAGCCCTCGAAGGCGATGAAGGTGAGCCCCATCGAGATGAACACGCCTCCGTAGCCGCGCGGCGTGAACGGCTCGAAGCGCGACAGGGTCGTGGCGGGGTGTCCGGCCATGGCGGTCACGCCGAAGGCGATGAAGATGAGGATGACCGTGACCTTGAGGAGCGTCACGATGTTGCCCGCCAGGCCCGTCTCCTTGGCGCCCCGGAAGTTGATGTAGGCGAAGGCGACACCCGCCACGCCCGCGAACACCTTCTCCAGGATCGGCGGCGCGATCCCGAACGGGGTCACGTGGAAGTACTCGACCAGGAGGAGGGTCATGAAGGACCCGAAGCCGAGCGCATAGAGGGACCCGGCAACGGCGTGCGCGAACCAGCTCATCCACCCGGCCAGGAACGCCTGGGAGCGGCCGAGCGCGTCCCGGACCCACAGGTAGCCGCCGCCCGCCTCCGGGATGGCCGAGCCGAGCTCGGCGTAGACCATCCCGGTGAAGATCGTGATGAAGCCGTTGAAGGCGAAGGCCATCACGATCGCCGGGCCCGACTGGCCGGCCGCGAGGCCGGAGAGGACGAAGATCCCGGCCCCGATCATCGCCCCGACCCCGATCATGGTGATGTCGAACAGGGAGAGGTCGCGCGCGAGGTCCGTGTGCTCGCCGGCGCCCTCCTGCAGGAAGGTCGGCGTCTCGTCACTCACGGCCGGGCTCCTCCGCCGGGCCCCGCGTCTCGTCTCCGTCTTCGGGGGGGATGGGCCGGTCCGACCTCTCGCCCCTGGCGATCTCCTCGACCACGTGCTTCCCGTGAATGACCGCCCACAGCAGGAAGCCGTACGCCACCGCCGTGAGCGCGAGGCCCACGATGAGGTCCGATTCGAACTCCATGTGCACGTCCGCTCCATCTGCGTGTGGGGCTCATCCGCGACCGGTCGCCCGGGCGTACCGAGGGGCGTGATCAGGTGCAGCGGGCGTGCCGTCGGGTCTATTCTCCAAGACGTTATATGGCAGTGTATTGCGGGGTGAGCCTCTGTCCGCAGCATTGCAGGCCGCAAGACGGCGGAGGAGGGGGGGTGCATTCTGAAACGGGGAAGACGGCACGGGAGGGGAGGATGGGCACGGGCGCCGGACAGCACCCGTCGGTGCGAGCGTCACAGCGTCAGATCCCGTACTCCTTCCGCCGGCGCCACAGGGTGGTGGTATCGATCCCGAGGATCTCGGCGGCGCGCTCCAGTGTCTCGGCGCGGGCCACGATCCGGCGGATGTGCTCCTCCTCGAGCTCGGCGAGGGTCACGTCGTCTCCGACACCCGCCGGCGGCGAACCGCCGGCCTCCAGCGGCAGGTGCGCGGGACCGACGTCCGCGCTCCGGCACAGGATCGCGGCGCGCTCGACGACGTTCTCGAGCTCCCGGACGTTGCCGGGCCAGTCGTGGGTGCGAAGCCGCCGGCGAGCCTCCTCTCGGAAGCGCGCCGCTTCGCGGCCGTGCTTCTTCGCGTAGAAGCGGAGGAACCGCTCGGCGAGCGGGAGGATGTCCTCCCGGCGCTCGCGGAGCGGGGGCAGCTCGATCTCGATGACCCTGAGCCGATAGTAGAGGTCCTCGCGGAAGCGGCCGGCTTCGACGGCGGACTCGAGGTCCCGGTTCGTGGCGGCCAGGATCCGCACGTCGGCGCGCCGGGGCTCGGGATCTCCCACACGCTCGTATTCGCGGCTCTGCACGAACCGCAGCAGCTTGGGCTGCAGCTGACCCGGCAGCTCGCCCACCTCGTCCAGGAAGAGGGTTCCGCCGTCGCAGCGCACCACGCGGCCGGGGTTGCTGCGGACGGCGCCGGTGAACGCCCCCTTCACGTGGCCGAACAGCTCGCTCTCCAGGAGCTCGGCCGGGAAGGAGGGGCAGTGCGCCATCCCGAACGGACGCTCGGCTCGCGGGCTCCAGCCGTGGATCGCGCGGGCCAGGACGCCCTTGCCGGTCCCCGTCTCGCCCCGGAGGAGGACCGTCGCGTCCGTGTCGGCCACCTCCCGCGCGGTGGACACGGCCCGCCGCATCGCCGGGCTCTCGCTGTCGAGAAGGGCGGCGGGACGGCCCGATTCGCGCTCCTCCTCCAGGGCGGAAACGCGGTGCTCGAGCTCTCGGAGCTCGGCCGCCTTTCGGGTGGCGAGCCGGACTTCGGACGTGGAGAAGGGTTTCGGCAGGTAGTCCGAGGCCCCCCGTCGCATGGCTTCGACGGCCGACTCGATGCTCGCGTGCGCCGTGATCTCGATCACCTTGAGCCACGGGAGTCGCTCGAGGAGGGCCGGGATGAGGTCGAGCCCGTCGGAGTCCGGGAGCCGGAGGTCGACGAAAGCCAGGTCGAAGGCACCCCTCTCGGCTGCGCGCTCGGCCTCGCGAGCGTTGGAAACGGCCTCGACCCGGTGACCGTCGTCCCGCAGGCACATCCCGAGCGTCGTACGGATACGGGGCTCGTCGTCGACGACGAGGATGTCGAGGCGGCCCGGCGCCCGGTGCCCCCTCTCCGGCCCTTCCGACTCTCCGCCCCGTGTCACCGTCTCAGGCGCCGTCACGCCGCCCGGTCCGTCCGTCGCCGTGCCTGTCCGCGCCCCGACGGCCACGGCCACGAACGCCCCGCCTTCGCCGCCGCAGGAGTCGCTGGCCCAACCGCAGGCTTCCGTACAGGAGTCCGAAGCTGCCCATCCCTGCCGCCACGTGCTTCAGCCAGTGCGCCACGGTCTCCTCGCCGTTCCCGATGCCATCGAGCCCACGGCTCTCCGGGCACGAGGCGTACCGGGTCGGCGTAATCGTAACACGTGTGGTGACAGCAGGTTGCCGCGCAGTGAACTTGCGTGGGGAGTGCAGAGTGCACGCCGCCGGCCGGCGGCGGGTTGCAGGCTGCAAGGCGCAGCGACCCCGACGGGCCGTGCCAGCGGCGACTCATGCGACGTCCCTCCCGGCTCGGGGCAGCGTGAACGTGAACGTGCTGCCCTCGCCGGGGGTCGACTCCAGCCAGATGCTGCCGCCGTGCGCCCGCACGACCTCCCGGCAGATGGCCAGCCCCAGGCCGGTGCCGCCCGGGTGGCTCCCATCCGCCTGGACGAAGCGGTCGAACACGCGCGACTGGTACTCGTAGGGAATGCCTCGTCCCCGGTCCCGGACCGAGATCTCCACGCTGGATTCGAGCGGCGCGGCCTCGACCCGCACCTCGCCGCCCGCGTCCGAGTAGCGGATCGCGTTGGCGAGGAGGTTGGTGAGGACCCAGGTCATCTTGTTCACATCCACGCGCACGTCGGGAAGGTCGGCGGGAAGTTCGACGGAGAGCGTCACCCCGTGCTCCCCCGCCTGCGGGAGGAGCACCTGCCGGGCTTTCTCGCACATCAGCGACACCCGCGCCGGCTGGAAGTCGAGCTCGATCCGGCCCGACTCGAGCCGCGAGAGCTCGAGAAGGTCGGCCACGAGGTCGCGCAGGCGGCGGATGTCGGTCCGGGACTCCGCGAGGAGCTCGTGCTCCTCGTCCCCGAGTCCCGCCCCGGCCCGCTCCTCGAGCAGGTCCAGGCTCATGCCGATGCTGGTGAGGGGCGTCCGGAGCTCGTGCGAGACCGTGGCCACGAACTCACTCTTCATCCGGTCTACCTCGCGCAGCTTGGTCACGTCGCGCAGCATGAGGATCCCACCGGCGGCCTCCCCGGTCTCCGTCCGGATCGGCGTCACGACCAGCTCGTAGTGCCGGGGCTCGCCGGCCCGCGTGCGGGTGACGTAGCGGGCCGAGTCGGCGATCTCGGGAGAGCGGCCCGTTTCGACCGCCTCGCGCAAGGGGCCGACCAGCGCCTCGTCGCGCACGAGCTCGAGGACGTGGCGGCCGCGAGCCTCCTCCCCGGCCACCCCGAGAATGGTGCGCGCCGAGGGATTCAGGTTCACGACCCGAAGGTCGCCGTCCACGACCACGATGCCGTCGTCGATGCTGCGCACGATGGCCTCGCTGCGGCGCTTGCCCGCCATGATCTGGTCCACGTTCATGGCCCTGAAGGAGCGGAGCTCGGCCGCCATCTCGTTGAACCGCCGGCTGAGCTCGGCCAGCTCGTCGTGGCCCTCCACCGGGACCCGGACGTCGTAGTCCCCCGACGCGATCCGGCCCGCCGCCTCCGTGACGGCTCGCAGCGGCCGGGTGAGCCGCCGCGAGAGGATGAGGCTGAAGGCAAGGCCGGCGAGCACGATCAGCCCGCCCACGCCGGCCAGCATCCAGGTCGCGCGCCGGGCCAGGGAGCGGGCCCGGTCGCTCGCGGCGAACATGGTCTCCTCGTTCATGTCCCGCAGACGGCCCACGGCCGCACGGACCGAGTCCGACAGGGAAGCGAACGTCGAGTCGAACGCGGCGGCGCCCCTGGCGGCATCGGGATCCTGCCCCTCGAGCGTAAGACGCCCGTAAGCTGTCGTGTACGCCCGGTAGGCCGAGTCGATCGCAGCCACGACCGCCGCCTCGCCCTCGATCGTGATGTTGTCGCGGGCGCGGGCCAGCGACTCGACGAAGGCGAGCTGGGCACGCCGAAACGCACTGTCTCCCCTCGCCGTGCGCCCTGCCAGGTAGGTACGTAGCGCGGCGTCCTGTTCCTGGGCGGATCCGGTCATCCGCCCGGCTGCGCGGATGCTCCGGTAGTTCTCGCTCAGGATCGCGTCGGAGGCTCGGCCCAGGCGGAGCACGCTGGTGAGCGCCAGGACGAGGACGACCACCAGGAGCGCCAGGGCGATCCCGTAGCCCAGCAGGATCTTCTTGCGGAGGGTCCACTGCATGGTGACAGTCTGTGGGCGTCTAGGTCTCCCACGCTATCCGAACGGCCGCCCCCCGCTTCCGCCGCACGTAGTCCGACACGTGCTCCCCGTAGCGGTCCACGAAGCCCTCCAGGTGGTCCGTCCCGCGCACGGTCCCGCGGCACGCCTCCGCCCCGCACTCGCACTCGAAGGCGGGCATGCGCTCGTTGTAGAAGGTGGCGTAGTCGAGGGTGATCTCCTCGCCCGGCGCGATCGGCCGGCGGGCCGCGACGTCCAGCCCCTCGAGCCACGCGTTCGGGTCGCAGGAGTGGTTCACGGGCTTCCACGCCTCGGGGTCGCGGCTCCAGATCACCCAGAGCTCGTCGGTGAGGGGCCAGGCGTAGCGCTCGAACCACGCGTGCTGCCGCTCGCCCCAGCTCGCCTCGACCCGGGAGAGGGAGACGAGCCGGTGCTCGCGCTCCTCGAACGCCAGGATGCGCTCCCCCTCCGCGATCGGACGCGTGGCGTGGAGGCCGTAGCCGTCCTCCCCGTGGGGACGGACCTCCCACGGTCTCCGTCGGCACGCGTGGCGGGCCAGGGCGGCGCGCACGATCTGGCGGGTGAAGCCCTCGTGGCCGGCCTCGTCGTGGAGGAGACACAGGTCCGCGCTCCCGGCGTCCTCGGGCGCGTAGTACAGGCCGCAGTTCGGGTTGATCTCGAGGACGAAGCGGCGGCCCTCCCGGTCCACCCGGAAGTCGCAGCGGCCGTAGCCGGCGCCCCGGATGCCCCGGAAGAAGAGGGCGGCGTCCCGGCGGAGCGCGGCGGCCAGCTCCTCCTCCCGCACCGGGAACGCCTCGAGCGCCCGGTAGTCCACCCACTTCATGTCCGCGTGCTTGAACGTCTCGCCGTCGGGGAAGCGGTACTCGATGGGCGTGTAGGTGACGGGGTCGTCGGGCGCGTCGGGGTTCTCGGCCACGAGGGCGGTGCACTCCCGGCCCTCGATGAACTCCTCGATCAGGGCGCCCGCGTAGCGGTCCATCATGCGCTTCGCCTGCCGGAACAGCGCCCCCGGCGTCTCGACCCGGGAGGCCCGGGTGAGTCCCAGGCTGGCGTAGCTGCTCGGGTGCTTCACGATGAGCGGGAAGCGGAGGGTCTCGGCGGCGCGCTCGACGTCGGCACGCTCGCGGGCGATCGCGTACGCAGGGGTGTCCAGGCCCCACGCGCGGCACACCCGCTTCATGGCCTCGCGGGAGGGCTCGTAGAAGGCCGAGTCGGCGCCCGTGAACGGGAGCCCCAGCCGCTCGAGCGCCTGGACGACCTGGATCCCGGGCGTGTCCTCGTCCCAGGCGCCGTCGCACAGGTTGAAGAAGAGGTCGAAGCCGCGGCGGGAGAGCTCCTCCACCCGTTGCACGGCCGTGGCCTTCTCGAGGACGGCCACCTCCCACTCCGCGTCCGGGAGGAAGGGCCGCGGGTCGCAGGGCCAGTCGTCCTCGGGGAAGCTCCCGCCGTCGAGGTCCTGGTTGGTCAGGAGGCAGATGCGCATTCTGGTCGCCAGTCCGGAGTCCATGTCGAAGTGAGGAACGGTGACGGGGCGCCCGGGGAGCGCCCGCGCCCGCGGATCAGAGCCCGTCCGCGAACGCCTCCATGCGCCCGCGGAGGTCGGCGTCGGGGAGCTCGCCGCGGGCCGCGCCCAGGTTGTCGCGCATGTGCCCGGGCTCGGTCGTCCCCGGGATGGCGGCGGTCACGGCCGGGTGGGAGACCACGTACTCGAGGAAGACCTGCGCCCAGGTCTCGCACCCGATCTCGGAGGCCCAGCCGGGCAGCGGCACGCCGCGCGTCTTGCGGAAGAGCCGGCCGCGTCCGAAGGGGAGGTTGACGAGGACGGCCATCCCGCGGTCGCGCGCCAGGGGGAGGATCCGGTCGGCGGCGGCCCGGTCGTCCAGCGCGTAGTCGACCTGGATGAAGTCGAGGTTCTTCTGGCGCATGACGTTCTCGAGCTCCTCGTACTGCTGCTCGAAGGACGTGGTCACCCCCAGGTAGCGGATACGTCCCTCCTCCTGCCACTCCCGGAGCGTGGGGATCTGGGTCTGCCAGTCGCGGAGGTTGTGGACCTGCATGAGGTCCACGTGGCCGGTGCCCAGCTTCCGGAGCGATGCTTCCATGCTCTCGATCCCGGCCCGCCGGCCCTCCCGGTCCACCTTGGTGGCCAGGAACAGCCGGTCGCGCACCCCGAGGTCCTCCATGAGCCGGCCCAGGACGCTCTCCGAGTTCCCGTAGGACGGGGCCGTGTCGACGATCTTCCCGCCCCCCTCGGCGAAGACCCGCAGGGTCTCCCGGTAGGGCGTCGGGTCCCCGCCGTCGAGGTCCACGCGGTAGTTCCGCGTCCCCACGCCCACGACCGGGACCTCCTGGCCGCTCGACGGGATCGGCTTCGTGATGAGGTCGGACTCCCGGGTGCCGCCGCGGGCCTCCACCCGACGCGGGCGCCAGCCGGCGAGCGCGGCCAGGCCGGCCCCGGCTCCGAGCTCGAGGAGCTGGCGTCGTGTGAGCTTCACGGGATGCCTCCGGAGGTCATGTCGAGGCGATGCGAGCGGCGGCGGCCTCCAGCCCGGGCCCGGCCCGCTCCTCCTGCTCGCTCCCGAGCCTCAGGCCCAGGAACGCCCACACGGCGGCCAGCGGGGCGGCCACCAGCGCGATGGCGCCCAGCGACAGGCCCAGCGCCTGGAGCCCCGCGAACGCCCAGCCGTTGGCCAGGTCGGCGCCGCGGTAGACGGCCGCGTCCAAAAACGCCTTGGACTTGTACTTCTCCTCGCGGGGGACCACGGTGAACAGGACCTCGCGAGCGGGCTTGGTGATCCCGTAGCGCCCCGACCGGTAGGCCACCTGCAGCGCGACGAGGACGGCCAGGAGCGGGTAGACGCCCAGACTCACGAAGCCCAGGATCACCGCCAGCGGGACGAGGGCCAGGCTCACGCCGATCCCCACCATCCTGATGATACGGGCCGTGAGGTAGACCTGGAAGAGGATGGTGAGGACGTTCACCGCCAGGTCGATGCGGGCGAAGAAAGCGGTGCGCGCCCCGCGGTCCGCGATGGCCCGTCCCACCAGGTTGGCCTGCAGGAAGTAGAGGATCGTGGACGCGAAGCTCATGAGGACGATGAAGCCCGCGATCCCCAGCAGGTAGCGCGACCGGAAGATGACCCCGATCCCGCTCAGCGCGGTCCCCCCGAGAGGGCGCGCCCCGGCGGGGGCCGGCTCCTCGCCTTTCGACGCGGTCTCTCCTTCCGCCGGGGCCTCCTCCTCCCCGGCCTCGCCCGCGAAGCGCCGGTGGATGACCAGCGCGCACCACGAGGCGGCCTCGAGCGGTATGCAGGCCAGGAGGAGGAGGGTGAAGCGCGGGAGGATCTCGGCCAGGCCGGCGGTGAGCGCGGAGCCGGCGATCCCTCCGAGCGAGCTCCCGACGGCTATGAAGCCGAACACGCGCCTGGCCTGCTCGTTCGTGAAGCAGTCCGCCATGAAGCCCCAGAAGACCGTCACGACGAACAGCGCGAACACGCTCGTCCACACGTAGAAGGCCCGGTCGATCCAGGGCCGGGCGCCCATCGGGAGGAGGTGGAGCGCGCCCCAGAAGCCGATCAGGCACGCGATGAAGAAGCGGTTGACGAGCGGGATGAACACGCCGCGCTGGTGGCGCGAGGCCACCCAGGAGTAGAGCGGGACGGCCACGAGCATGACCAGGAAGACGGCCGTCCACAGGAGCTGGAGGTTCCCGCGGTCGGCCGAGCTGATCTCGTCGCGGACCGCCCGCAGGATGTAGTAGGAGAAGAGGATGAAGAAGCCGTAGAGGGTGGCCCACAGCATGGCCGGCGTCTCGTCGTCGCGGACATCCACGAGACGCCGGACCAGGGCCGTGAGCGCGCCCACGGACGGCTTCCGCTCAGCCGCCGCTCGAGCCCAGGTCCCGGTCCAGGACCATGAGTCCTGCGCCCGAGTCGCCGATGCGCTCGAGCTGTCCGACGATGAGGCCGAAGGTCTTCTCCTCCTCGACCTGCTCGTCCACGAACCACTGCAGCATGACCTCGGCCGGGTGGTCGCCCTCCCCCCGCGCGAGCGAGTAGAGGTCGTCGATGTGCCCGGTCACCTTCTTCTCGTGCTGGAGGGCGGTCTTCATGGCGGCGAGCGGCGACTCGAAGTCGGCCGTCGGCTTCTCCAGGCCGTCCAGCTCCACCCGGGCGTCGCGGTCCTCCAGGTGCTTCATGATCCGGAACGCGTGCTCGCGCTCCTCGGCCGCCTGGGCGCGAAGCCAGCCGGCGAAGCCGGGCAGGTCCTCGCGCTCGAACCAGATGGACATGGCCAGGTAGATGTGCTCGGCCTGGAGCTCGCGGCCGATCTGCGCGTTCAGGGCGTCGCGTACCTTCTCGTTCACGTCATCCTCCGGGTGCGGTTCTCGGGTCTCCGATCTCGAGCGTCCATGCGAGCGAGCGCCAGGCGGCCACGGGCCCGCGCCATCCGAGCGGCTTCGCCGACCTGAACGGCGATCGGCTCAGTAGTCGACCGGCCGCAGATACCATTCCCCGATCGTGGTGTCGGACAGCATGGCCACGGTCGGAAGGTGGCGCTTGTAGTGCGTGCTCTCGAGCCTGCGGTGGACGGTCCGGACCTTCCGCTCGTCGAAGCCGCAGGAAACGAGCCGCCCGGGGCTGCTGCCCCGGAGGAGGTGGTGGAGGATGAGGTCGGCCTCCGGGTAGGAGACCCCGAGGTCCTCCTCGTCCGTCTGCCCGACCACGAGCTCGGCGGTGGCGGGCTTCTCGACGATGGACTCGGGGACGCCCACCGCCCGGGCGAGCGCCCACACCTGCGTCTTGAACAGGTCCCCGAGGGGGTTGATCGGGGGCGAGTCGTCCGCGTGCCAGGTGAAGTAGCCGAGGAGGCGCTCCGACTTGTTCCCGGTGCCCACCGGGAGGCCGTCGTGCCGCGCCGCCTGGTCGAAGAGGACGATCATGCGCTGGCGCGCCATGACGTTCCCGCGCCGCTGGTCGTCGGCGTCGGGCTCGTGCCGGCCCAGGTAGGCCTCGACGGCCTCCCCGATCGGGATCGTCCGCGTCTCGATGCCGAGGCTCTCGGCCACCAGCTCGGCGTCCTCGATGCTCTCGGGGCTCGTGACGTCCGAGGGCATCAGGTAGGCCTTCACGGCCCCGGGCCCGAGCGCCCGCGCACACAGCGTGGCCGTGAGCGAGGAGTCGACGCCTCCCGACAGGCCGACGACCACGTGCTCGAAGCCCCGGCGCTGTCGCACCTCCTGGCGGAGGAACTCGAGGAGCCAGGGCTCGACCAGCGTCGTGTCGATCGCGAGGGGCCCGTAGTCCCCGGGGTCGGGCGCCGCGGCGGCGGTCCTGAGGGCGGCGGCGCGCCGGCCGGACGTTCCGTCCTCCGCGCCGGCGGCGGCCCGGGCGGAGGTGGCCTCGTCCCGGGCCGCCTCCCCGGCGCCCGCCGTCGGGTCGCCGGAGGCATCGTCCGCCTCGCCGGCCTCCCGGCCATCGGTGGGCTCCGACTCGTGGTCCCCCCCGCCCCCGGTCGTCAGCCCGCCTTCGCCTGCGTTCTGGAGGATGCGGGGCAGCGCGGTCTCGAGGTCGGCCAGGAGGGGGCTCTCCACCCGGGCGGGCAGCAGCTCCGCCAGGTCCAGGTCGGCCACCAGGAGCTCCTCGCGCCACAGGCCGCCCCGGACGATGGCGCGGCCGCGCGGGTCGTAGACCGCCGAGCCGCCCGCGAACCCCTTCCCGCCCTCGAACCCCAGGAGCTGGGCCACCGCCACGAACACGCCGTGCTCCTCGGCGATGCCGCGCGCGAGCCGGTCCCAGCGCTCGAGGTTTCCCGGGACGCCCGGTCCCGGGCGGGCGCCGCGGGCCGGCGACGCGCTCAGGACGAAGATCACCCGCGCGCCGTCCAGGGCGGCGAGCGTGGGCGGGAGCGAGTGGAAGGCGTCCTCGCAGATGAGGAGGCCGGCGCGTCCCCACGGGGTGTCGAACGCGCGGAAGGAGGAGCCGGCCTCGACGAACCGCTCCTCCTGGAAGACCCCGTAGGTGGGGAGGAAGACCTTCCGGTGGACGTGCAGGATGCAGGGGGCGGGGCCCCCGACCACGGCGTAGAGCGCCGAGTTGTACACGCGCTCGCGGTGGCGCTCGAAGAAGCCGATGGCGACCTCGAGCGGCCGGTCGGCGTCCCCCTCCTCGGCCCACCGCCGCCGGAGCTCCTCGAACAGGGCCCGCCGCCCGAGCGCGTGCTCCCGGACCCCCCCCTCCATGAAGTAGCCCGTGAGGGCCGCCTCGGGGAACAGGAGGACGCGCGGCACGGGCCGCAGGTCGGCCACCTCGCGGAAGACCTCGCTCACCCGGTCCAGGGTCGCGTCGGGACGCGCCTTCTCCGGGCGCAGCTGACGGATGGCCACTCGCACGGTCATGGTGGCTCCAACGTCCCGACGTCCCGCCCGGCTGTCAATGCGCGGCGTCCCGCCGGTGCGCCCGGATCCGTCCGTGCGCCCGGGGCCTTCCAGCGGCCACGGGCGTCCGTCACGGGCGCGGCGCCCGCCGCTTGCTCCGGCCCCGGCGATCGGCTATCGATTCGATCGCCGAACGTGACCAGCCTCATCGTGCGCGCGTATGCGCTCGTCCTGCTGGTCGGGCTCCCCCTCCTGGCCGCGCGGGAGGACGCGCTGGCCCGGGGACTGGACGAGCTCGACCGACGGGCCCTCTACCTGTCGGCTGCGATCTCCTCCGCCTTCATCGCGGGCCTCACCCTCGGGGTGGCGGCCTGGCAGGGCGTGGGCGCGCGGGCGCTGGGCTGGGTGGTGGGTCCGGCCGGCCGGGCGGCGGCCTGGGCGGCGGGCACGACGGCGGCGGGGCTGGCGGCCGTCACGCTCGTCGCGCTGGTGGCGTCGAGGAGGGGGAAGGGCGAGAGCCCGCTCCTCCTGGCGCTCATGCCGCGGACCCCCGCCGAGCGCCGGGGCTTCGTGCTCCTGTCTCTGGCGGCGGCGGTGTGCGAGGAGTACGTGTTCAGGGGCTTCGGGCTCCGCGTCCTGGCGGCCTGGACCGGGAATCCGTGGACCGCGGCGGCCGCCGTGGCGGTGGCGTTCGGCCTGGCTCACGGCTACCAGCGGGCGGCGGGCGTCGCCCGGGCGGCGCTGCTCGGCGGCGTGCTTGCGGTGCCGGTGGTCCTCACGGGGAGCCTGTTCCCCGCCATCGTGGCCCATTTCTGGATCAACGTGATCCTGGGGCTCGGCGGGTGGAGATGGCTTCCGGGAGCGGCCGAGCCGGGGGAATGATCCGAACCGAGACGTCGGCGGGCCAGGCTCGTCTACCCTACGGACGCATCGATCTCACACCGAGGGAGGACCGATGGACGGACGCGGAAGAGCGGCGGAGCGGCTCGGTCCCGGCGAGCGCCGGGGGCCGGCGGGCGGTGCGGCTCTCCTGGCGGCGGGGGCCCTCCTGGCGGCGGGCTTCCTGGGAGGAGCCCGCCCGGCCCGCGCGCAGGATGCCGGGCAGGAGGACCAGGGCCCGACCGTGCGGATCGGGGGGCTCCTGCGCACCGGCCTCCTGGTGGGACCCCGCGACTTCGGGGAGAAAGACGGCTTCCGGATCCACGACGCCCGCCTCCGGGCCACCGGCAAGATCGGGATCGTGTTCGACTACAAGCTGCAGGCCGCCTTCGACCAGAGCACCGACCGGGTGAGGCTCCTGGACGCCGAGCTCAGCCTTCCGATCAAGCCGGGCCTCGCCCTCAGCCTGGGCCAGTTCAAGGCGCCCTTCGGCGGCGAGGAGCTCATGGGGAAGGGCGAGATCACCTTCCTCGAGCGCGCCCAGATCGACCAGCTCCTGGTGCCCGGCCGGCAGGTGGGCGTCCAGGCCTCGGGCTCCTTCCTCGAGGACCGGCTCACCTACCGGGCCGGGATGTTCAACGGGAACGGCCGCTCCCTCCAGAACGACGACGGGCGCTTCCTGTACGCGGCCCACGTGCAGTTCAACAACGTGGGGCCGGTGGAATTCTACGAGGACCTCATGGTCCAGGCGGGCGCCAGCTTCGCCTTCTCCAGGGACAGCGCGGTCGACCTCACGCACGGAGGCGACTTCGTGGGCGGCCCGATCGCCCTCGAGGGCTTCCGCGGGGACCGGACCCTCGTGGCGGTGGACCTGAAGTCCAGCTACCGCGGCTTCTTCCTCCGGGGCGAGTACATGCACGGCTCGCTCGACCCGGCGGGCGAGGTCCTCTGCGCGCCGGCGGACCTGGCCTGCCAGGCGGGGGCGAACGCTCTCGCCTCGCACGGCGTGGACGGCGGGTACGCGGAGACCGGCTACGACTACCTGGGCGCCATCGAGGGGGTGGCCCGGCTGGACGCCATGACCAAGAACTTCCTGTTCGCTCCGGACACCGGGCCCGGCGGAACGACGGCGGTGGGCGGAAACTTCCTCGTCCTCGGCGTGAACCTCTTCCCCGGCTACCACACGAAGCTGGGCCTGCAGTACGCGCTGGGGCTCGGGGACACGCACCTGGGGCCGACGAGCGGCGGGCCGCCGCTGGCCGACGGCCAGTTCGCGTTCACTGCTCAGGTGGACTTCTAGAAGGTGCGCGCCCTGCCGTGCCGGATGGTCTGGCCGCGGACCATGTAGACCACGTCCTCGCTGATGTTGGTGGCCAGATCGGCGATCCGCTCCAGGTTGCGGCCGATGAGGATGACCTGGAGGCAGGCGGAGATCTCGTCCTCCAGCATGTGGGTCAGCATGACCCGGAACAGGGACTCCTGCAGGGCGTCCACCCGGTCGTCCCGCTTGAGGACGTCCTCGGCCGCCGGCGCGTCCCCCCGGAGGAACGCGTCGAGGGCGTCGCGGAGCATCCCCCGGGCCATCTCGCTCATCTCCTGCAGCTCGGGCGGGATGGGCGGGTAGTGCCGCGCCTCCCTGAGCCGGCCCACCGCCTCGGCGATGTTCACCGCGTGGTCCCCGATCCTCTCCAGGTCGTTGTTGATCTTGAGGACGGTCACGATGACCCGGAGGTCCCTGGCCATGGGCTGGTGCAGGGCCAGGAGCTCGATCGAGTCCTCCTCGATCTCGACCTCGATCTCGTCGACCTCCTTGTCGGAGACCACGATCTGGCCCGGCTCGCGGCGGTCCTCCCGGGCGGCCAGCGCCGTCGCGTCGGCCACCAGCTCCTCGACCTCGTGGGACATGGCCAGGAGCTTCTGCTTGAGGGCCTCGAGCTTGTCGTCGAAATGGGTGTGCGCCATGGTCGCTCCCTGGAAGGCCGTCGCCGCGCGGGAAGGCCGTGACCGGGCCGGGTCCCGGCCGCGGCGGCCTCCTCCCGCTCAGCCGAATCGGCCGGTGATGTAGTCCTCGGTCTTCTTCTCGCGGGGGTTGGTGAAGATCCGCTCGGTGGGCCCGAACTCGACCACGTACCCCTGGAAGAAGAACGCCGTGAAGTCGGAGATGCGCGCGGCCTGCTGCATGTTGTGCGTCACGACCACGATCGTGAACTCGGACTTCAGGTTCTCGATGAGCTCCTCGAGCCTGGCGGTGGCCACGGGGTCGACCGCCGAGGTCGGCTCGTCCATGAGGAGCACCTCGGGCTCGACGGCGATCGCGCGGGCGATGCACAGCCGCTGCTGCTGGCCGCCCGAGAGCGCCGTGCCGGGCTCGTCCAGCTTGTCCTTGACCTCGTCCCACAGGGCGGCGCCCCTCAGCGCCCGCTCCACCCGCTCGTCCAGCTGGCTCCGCGAGACCCGGTAGTGGAGCCGCAGCCCGTAGGCCACGTTCTCGTAGACCGACATGGGGAAGGGCGTCGGGCGCTGGAAGATCATGCCGACCCGGCGCCTGAGGTCGATGAGGTCCATCTCCGGGTCCAGGAGGTCCTCCCCGTCCAGGAGGATCGTGCCGGCGGCACGCTGGTTCCGGTAGAGCTCGAACATCCGGTTGTAGACGCGGATGTGCGTGGACTTGCCGCAGCCCGAGGGGCCGATGATGGCCGTCACCCGCCGCTCGGCCACGTCCAGGTCGTTCCCGAACAGGACCTGCCGGTCGCCGTACCAGAAGTCGAGGTCGCGGACCGAGATCTTGGCGGGCGCGTCCGGCGCCGCCGCGGAGGACGCGCCCTTCCCCTCCGGCCGGCCGCCCGCGATCTCCGGCGCGGGCGGCTGGAGCAGGGTCCGCTCCCGGGCGGGGCGCTCCGGTGAGGCCTCGTTCATCGTCTAGCTCCCTTCCTCCCGCACGCGCCAGCGCGTCAGCAGGGTCACGACCAGCACCGACACGGTGATCAGCAGGGAGGCCCCCCAGGCCAGGCGCTGCCAGTCCGAGTAGGGCGACATCGCGTAGTTGAAGATCGTCACGGTCAGGTTGGCCGTGGGCCTCCCCAGGCCCCGCGGCCAGTACGGGCTGTTCAGGGCTGTGAACAGCAGCGGGGCCGTCTCCCCGCTGATCCGGGCCACGGCCAGCAGGATGCCCGTGGCCAGGCCCGAGCGCGCCGCCCGGAACACGACCCCGACCGTCGTCTTCCAGCGGGGCGCTCCCAGCGCCAGCGACGACTCCCTCAGGGTGTCCGGCACCAGCCCCAGCATGTCCTCGGTGGTCCGCGCCACGTTGGGCAGGATGAGCACCGCCAGCGACACGCCGCCAGCCCAGCCCGAGAAGTGGCCCGTCGTCACCACCAGGAGCGTATACACGAACAGGCCCGCCAGGATCGACGGGATCCCCAGCATGACGTTCACCGTGAAGCGGACGAGGGAGGCGAACCGCGTCCCCTTCCCGAACTCGGAGAGGTAGACCCCGGTGAGCACGCCGAGCGGGGTGCCGATGAGCGCCGCCATGAGCGTCATGGCCACCGTGCCCAGGATGGCGTTGGCCAGGCCCCCGCCCTCGGCCCCGGGCGGAGCGGGCCGGCTGGTGAAGAACGTCCAGTCCAGGGCGGCCGCCCCCCGCTTCACCACCACCACCAGGATCCAGAAGAGGAAGAAGAGGGCGAGGAGCGCGGCCGCCGTCGAGGCGACCTCGAGCGCCAGGTTCCTGGCCCGCCGCCTCCCCCTGGACCTGAGCGGGAAGGGCGGATCGGGCCGCCTCCGCGTCGTCGCGGGCGCCTCCCCGGCCGCCGCGCCCTTCGGCTCCCGGGCACTCACGCCGTCCTCCCCGAGGACCGGCCCAGGCGCTGGAGCCACACGTGGGCCACGATCTGGATGAGGAACGTGATCACGAGGAGGACGAGGCCGAGCTCGATGAGGGAGCTCCGGTAGAGCGGCTCGGAGGCCTCGGTGAACTCGTTGGCCAGCGTGGAGGCGATGCTGTTCCCGGCGGCGAACAGGGAGGCCGAGAGCCAATGGTTGTTCCCGATCACGAACGTCACGGCCATCGTCTCGCCGATGGCCCGTCCCAGGCCCAGGAACACGCCCCCGGCCAGCCCCCGGAGCGAATGGGGTATGGTCACGCGCCGGACCACCTCCCACGTGGTGGATCCCATGCCGTAGGCGGCCTCCTCCAGGACCTCCGGCGTCATCCTGAACACGTCGCGCATGACCGCGGTCGTGAACGGGAGGACCATGAGGGCGAGGATGATGCCCGCCGTGAGCATGCCGATCCCCATGGTCGGCCCCCGGAAGAGCGGCGTGAAGCCCAGCACGTCCTCCAGGGCCGGCTGGACGTGCTCGGCCATGTACGGGGCGAACACGAACAGGCCCCACATGCCGTAGATGATGCTCGGGATCGCGGCCAGGAGCTCGACGCCCTGCCGGACCCAGCGCGCGAGCCCCGGCGGGGCCAGCTTCACCAGGAACAGGGCCGTGGCCACGCTGAGCGGGACCGCGAGGACGAGGGCGATGGCGGTCGAGACCAGGGTGCCGTAGATGCTGCTCAGCGCCCCGAAGTCCCCGGTGACCGGATTCCAGGTGGCCGAGGTCAGGAACCCGAGGCCGAACTTCCGGATCGAGGGCATCGAGTTCCTGGTGAGCTCCACGAAGAAGCCCGCCATGAGGAGGCAGACCAGCGCGGCGCAGGTGACGGCCGCGGCGCGGAAGACCGCATCGGGCCAGCGCTTCGAGCCTCCGGAGCCGGGAGTCGGGGTCACGAGGTCAGCGGGTCACCGCGGGAGAGCCCGGCGCCCCCGGACGTCCGGGACCGGGGCCCGGACGCCGGGCGGGGACGGGCCGCTCGTCGGGTTGCCGGAGCATCGTGTCGGCGGCTAGGGCCACACGCCGCTCTGGAGATCGCTCTTCCAGCGTTCCTCGACCAGCTGGACGACGTTGTCCGGGAGGGGGACGTAGTCCAGCTTCCTGGCCGCATCCTGACCGTTGTGGTAGGCCCAGTCGAAGAACTCGAGGACTTTCCTGGCCTGCTCCGGCTTCTCCGGGTGCTTGTAGACGAGGATATAGGAGGCCCCCGTGATCGGCCAGCTGTCGGCCCCCGGCTGGTTCGTGAGGACCATGTAGAAGCCCGGAGCGTGCTGCCAGTCCGCGTTGGCGGCGGCCGCCATGAAGGTCGGGATCGTCGGGGAGACGAAGGTCCCCGCCCTGTTCTGGAGCCGGGCATAGGTCATGTGGCTCTGCGTGGCGTACGCGTACTCCACGTAGCCGATCGCTCCGTCGATCCGCTGGACGTAGCCCGCCACGCCCTGGTTCCCCTTCCCTCCGACGCCGGTGGGCCACTCGACGGACTTGGCCGTGCCCACCTTCCGGTGCCACGCGGGGGAGACCTTGTCCAGGTAGTTCGTGAAGATCCAGGTCGTGCCCGAGCCGTCGGAACGGTGGACGACCGTGATGTCCCTGTCGGGCAGGTTCACGCCCGGGTTGATCTTCCCGATGGCCGGATCGCTCCAGTTCGTGACCTCGCCCAGGTAGATGTCGGCCAGCACCGTGGGCGTGAGCTCGATGCCGCCCGGCCCGATCCCCGACAGGTGCACGACCGGGACGACCCCGCCCATGATCATCGGGAACTGGAGGAGGCCCGCCTCGTCCAGCTCGTCCTTCGTCAGGGGGGCGTCCGAGGCGCCGAAGTCGACCGTCTTCGCCTTGATCTGCGCGATGCCGCCGCCCGAGCCGATGGCCTGGTAGTTGAGCTGGACGCCCCTGAGCTTGTCGTAGGTGTCGGCCCACTGGGAGTAGACCGGGTACGGGAAGGTCGCGCCCGCGCCGTCGATCGTGGTGGCCGCTCCGGACGCTCCGCCTCCCGCGGACGCCGCTCCGGACGTCTCACCCTTTCCGCCGGAGCCCCCGCCGCAGGCCGCCACGACCAGCGCCGCGGCCACCAGCGCCGGTCCCATCCGTGCCGCGCGCCATCCTCTCGCCGAACCAGCCGTCTGTCCGCCCATGGGTCTCGATGCCTCCGGTAGTGTCTGCTTTCTCGCGGGTGCACTCCACCCGACCGCGAGCAAGGTGGCCACCCGGAACCATGGACCGGTCACGCCCGCGTAACGATCGTGTCACGAAGCCCGGCCCGGCGCGGGCAGCGTGAACCACACGGCGGCGCCCTCTCCCGGCTCGCCCTCGATGCCCGCGCTCCCGCCGTGGGCGGCGACCAGGTGTCGGACGATGGACAGGCCGAGCCCGGTGCCTCCCTCCGCGCGGCTCCGCCCCGGATCCACCCGCCAGAAGCGCTCGAACACCCGCTGCCGCTGGGACACCGGGATCCCCGGCCCCTCGTCCGTCACGGCCACGCGGACCCGGTCCCCCAGCGGACGGCTCTCCACCCGAACCGCCCCGCCGCCGGGCGAGTAGCGGAGCGCGTTGTCGAGGAGGTTGCGGAGGATCTGCTCGAGGGCTCCCCGGTCCGCGGAGACCTCGGGGGCCGCCGAGACCGCGAATTCCAGCGCCACGTCCTTCCCCCCGCGCCGCGGCAGCTGGTCCCAGGCCTGCCGGGCCGCCGCCTCGACCCGGATCCTCTCGGGCCGCGGCCGCCAGGCGCCCGACTCGATGCGGGACAGGTCCAGGAGGTCGTCGACCAGCCGCCGCATGCGGACGGCGTTGTCGCGGATCCTGGCGAGGAACTCCGCGCGGCGCCCGGCGGGGAGGTCGGCGTCCTCCATCGCCTCCGCGAAGCCCAGGATGCCGGTGAGGGGGGTCTTGAGCTCGTGGGAGGCGTTGGCCACGAAGTCCCTCCGCACGCCCTCCAGCCTCCGCAGGCGCGTGAGGTCGCGCACGAGGACGAGGACCCGCTCCCCGTGCGGCCGGACCGAGACGAGGGTCGTACGGCTCCCGCTCGCGGTCTCGGCCTCGGCCTCGTGCCCCTCGAGGCCCCGGTCGAGCGCGTCGAGGACGGCGGGATCGCGGAACAGGCTCCGGGCCGGCCGGCCCTCGGTCTCCTGGGGGGCGGCCAGTTGGTCGAAGGACCGGTTCGTGCGCAGGACCGTGCCGCCGGCGTCGAGGACCGCGACGCCGTCCTCCATCTGGTCGAACACCCACAGGAGCTCCTCCTCCTGCCTGCGCCGGGCCTCGGCCTGCTCCAGGCGGTCCGCGACCGCCCCCACGGCGCGGTGGAGGCGCCCCGCCTCCCCGCCCGCGTCCACCCGCGAACGGCTCATCGCCCCGATCGCCTCCGAGCTCCCGCCCGCCCGGACCAGGCGCTCGAGCGCGGTCCGCACGCCCCGCAGCGGCCGGACCACCCATCTCTCGGCGGGGACCAGGAGGAAGGCGAGGAGCAGGAGCCACGCGACCGCGGCCGCCAGGATCCCCCGGCGGACGTGGACGGCGGGGGCGAGCACCTCCGAGTGGGGCACGGCCACGCGGACGATGCCCCGCTCCGCCGGCACGGCCCCGTACAGGAGCGAGAAGTCGACGGTTCGGCTCACGCGGGTGGCCGTCCCGAACCCCTTCCGCAGGGCCTCGCGCACTTCGGGCCGGCCCAGGTGGTTCTCGACCGACGGCAGGCGGTCGGCCGGAACGTAGGAGTCGCCCCGCACGGTCCCGTCGCGGGCGATGAGGGTGACGCGGAGCCCGGCGGCCCGCCCGAGGCTGTCCGCCAGCGCGTCGGTGAAGGGCCGGCCTCCGACGGCGGCGCGGGCCAGGCGCGCCTCGCGCTCCAGGTCCGAGCGCGCCCGCCGCTCCAGGTCCCGGGGCAGCGGGCCCGACGCGTACCACGACGCGAGCCCGATCGGGACGGCTCCCGCCGCCAGGAGGAGGGCCAGGAGCCGGAGACGCAGGGACACCCCTTCAGCTCCCGCGCGCCGGGCTCAGCGGTCCACGGCGCGGAACCGGTAGCCCATGCCGCGGACCGTCTCGATCAGGTCGCCGGCCGGCCCCATCTTCGAGCGGAGCCGCGCCACGTGCATGTCGACGGTGCGCGTCTCGATCTGCGCGTTCGTGTCCCATGCGGCCTGCAGGAGCTGGCGCCGGGACTGGACCCGCCCGCGCCGCTCCATGAGCACCTCGAGCAGGCGGAACTCGAGCGGCGTGAGGTCCATCTCCTCCTCTCCCGCGAAGGCGCGGTGGGCGTCCCGGTCCAGCACGACCCCGCCCAGGCTGAGCCGCCGGTGCGTGTCGACCGGCTCGGCCCTGGCGCGCCGGAGGAGTGCGCCCACCCGGAGGACGAGCTCGCGGGGGCTGAAGGGCTTGGTGACGTAGTCGTCGGCCCCCGTCTCGAACCCGTGGATCCGGTCCTCCTCCTCGCGACGCGCCGTCAGGAGGAGCACCGGAATCTCGCTCGTCCGCTCGTCCTCCCGTAGTGTCCTCAACACCTGGTAGCCATCCATGCCCGGGAGCATGAGGTCGAGGACGATGAGGTCGGGACGGTCGTCGGTCGCGGTGGAGACCGCGCCGGGGCCGTCCACCGCGGTGCTGATCCGGTAGCCCTCCCGGCTCAGCTGGTAGACCAGGAGGCTCAGGATGTCGGGCTCGTCGTCCACGACGAGGATGCGCTCGCCGGACATCGGTTCCGGGGGTCGGAGTCGCGGAGGATCGGCCCCGGGCGATCGGGTCGGCGGAGGGCCGGTGACAGCCACAACATAGCCCGGCCCGGAGGCGGCGCAACGGCTCGACCGCCGCCGGGAGGCCGATCGTTGGACCGGGGATCGCGGTGGGAGGTGACGTGCAAAGCGTGACGCTGGCTGGACTTCCTGTCGGGGGCGTCTACCTGCTCCTCCTGGCCGTGCTGGCCCCGTTCGGCCTCCACCGCCTGTGGCTCCTGTGGCTGCGCCTGCGGCCCGGAGGCGGCGCTCCGGAGAGGACGGGCTCCGGTCCGGCGGGAGGCATCCCGGCCCGCGACCCGCCCCACGTCACCGTCCAGATCCCGGTCTACGACGAGGCCAACGTCGTGGCGCGCGCCATCGACGCCGCCTGCAGGATCGACTATCCGGCCGACCGGCTCGAGGTGCAGGTCCTGGACGACTCGGAGGACGAGACGACGGAGATCGCGGCGCGGCGGGTCGCCGCGTGGCGCCGGAGGGGCGTCGACGTGCGGCACCTGCGGCGCGGCTCGCGCGAGGGGTACAAGGCGGGGGCGCTCGCGGCCGGCGCGGCGCGGGCGCGCGGCGAGTTCTTCCTGGTCCTCGACGCCGACTTCGTCCCGCCCCCCGACCTCCTGCGCCGCCTCCTCCCCTCCTTCGCCGACCCCGACGTGGGGTTCGTGCAGGCGGCCTGGAGCCACCTGAACGGTGGGGAGGGGTGGCTGGCGCGGGCGCAGGCGGTCCTCCTGGACGCGCACTTCGCGGTCGAGCACGCGGCGCGACACCGCGCCGGCCTCTTCTTCAACTTCAACGGCACGGCGGGCATGTGGCGCCGGAGCTGCCTCGAGTCGGTGGGAGGGTGGAGCGGCGCGACGCTCACCGAGGACCTGGAGCTGAGCTACCGGGCGCAGCTGGCCGGGTGGCGGGGCGTCTACCGGGACGACGTGCGGGTGCCGGGCGAGCTCCCGGCGAGGATGCGGGCCCTCGAGGTCCAGCAGGAGCGCTGGGCCGAGGGCGGCGTCCAGACGGCGCGGCGCCTCCTCCCCCCCATCTGGAGGAGCGGCCAGCGGCTGGCGGTGCGGCTCGAGGCCACGGCCCACCTGGCCGGCCACGCGCTCCATCCCCTGACTCTGGTCCTGGCGGCCGCGCTCGCGCTCCCGGCGCTGGCGGGAGGGTCCGCCGCGGCCGCCGTGCCCGGTCCGGTCCACGCGGCCGCCCTCGTCCTCGCCTTCCTCCCCTTCGTCCTCTTCTACGGGACGGCGGCCCGCCTCCGGGGCGTCCCGGCCAGGGCGCTTCCGGGCCGCGTCCTCGGCGCGCTCGGTCTCGGGATCGGGCTCGGTCCGCCGGTGGCGGGGGCGGTGCTGCGGGGGCTGCGGCCGGCCCGGGCGAGCGCGTTCCGGCGGACGCCCAAGGACGGTCCCGTGCGGGCCTACGCGCTCTCCCTCCGGCCGTGGCGGACGGCTCTCCGCCTCGGACTCGGGCTGCTCCTCCTCGCGGCCGCGGTCCGCCTAGCGCTCGGAGGCGCTCCGGGCGGCGCGCCCTTCCGGCTCCTGTTCGCCGGGGGGTACCTGCTCACGCTCGCCGCGTCGGTGAGCGAGGGCCGCGTCGGTCGCCAGGAGGGCGAGGAACGGGACGTGGATGAGGAGGGCGAGCCAGCCCGGCAGCGGCCACGTCCCGGTGGCGTGGTAGGCGTCCAGGCCCGCGTAGCCGAGGAACACGAGGCCGCCCCACAGGACCCACGCGCGGCTCCGGCGAAGGAAGGCGAGGGGAAGGACCCAGAGGAGATACCACGGGTGGATGGTGGGCGAGAGGAGGAGCGCGGCGCCCAGCGTCCAGAAGGCGGCCCGCTCGACCGGCCAGCGGCGGAGGACGCCCCAGCCGGCGACGCCGCCCACCACCGCCGCGGCGGCGATCCGCGCGCGCCGGGGATCGCCCAGGAGCGCGGCCGGGATGCGGAAGAGGCCCGGGTCGAAGCGCCAGCGGTCGGCGTAGGCGCCCAGGCCCGAGAGGAGCGCGCCGCCCGCGCCCAGGTAGGGGAGGTAGAGGAGGGCGGCCACCGCCAGGCCCGCGGCGGCGGCCGCCCAGCCGCGCCGCCGGCCCAGGGCGGGGAGGATGGCGGCCGGCGCGAGCTTGACCGCCGCTCCGGTCCCGAGAAGGAGGCCCGCGGCCAGGGCCCGGCCCCGGCCGGCCGGGCGGGCCTCGCGGGCCGCGGCTCCGGCCCCACCGTCGCTCGCCGCCGGGCCGCCGCGGAGGACGAGGAGGGCGGCCAGCATCGGGAGGACCCCGAGCGGCTCGACGTGGCCGCTCCACGCCACCTCCACCGTGACGAGCGGCGACCACAGCCACAGGACCGGGGCCAGGGCGGGCGGGCCACCGCGGCGGGAGGCGAGCCGGTCCAGGACCCAGCCGACCGCGAGGTCCGCCGCGGTCCAGGCCGCCTTGAACACGAGCACCGAGGGCCCGAGCGCGGCCAGCGCGGTGAAGACGAGCTGCGCGCCGGGCGGGTAGATCGTGCGGATCCCCGGGTGGTTGATGAGGCCGCGCCAGGGGGTGGCGATCGCGTCCAGCGCGGGCGAGGACGGCGCGTGGGCGAACGGATTCAGGCCGTGGAGGCCCACCCAGCCGTCCCACAGGTAGCGCCAGATGTCGTCGGAGAACCGGGGGAGGAGGAAGAGGAGCGGGAGCCGGAGGGCCAGCGCGCCGGCCCACATGGCGCCCCTCGGCACGGGGCGTCGGTCGTGGCGGAGGGCCGCCGCGGCGTACAGGGCGAAGGCGGCCGCCCACAGGCCCAGGGCCGGCCACGGCGTGGCGGCCGCTCCCGGGACGAGGCCCAGGACGGCCAGGAGCCCGGCCTCGGCCAGGACGAGGAGGGCCGTGCCCGGGGCGCCCCCGCTCGGCCCGCGGCGCGCGGACGGCGCCGCCCCCGGGCCGGGGCTCACCGGTGAGCCCGGCGGACCGGAACCCCGCGGGCCGCACGGCCGCCCTCGTCCCCGCTCGGGACGAGGAGGAGAGCCTTCCGGAGCTCCTCGAGGGCCTGGCGCGCGCCGGCCTGGGCTCGGTCCTGGTGGTCGACAACGGCTCCTCGGATGGGACGGCCGCGGCCGCCCGGGCCGGCGGCGCGGAGGTCGTGCGGGAGCCGCGGGCGGGCTACGGCCGGGCCTGCCAGGCGGGCCTGGCGGCCCTGGCCGCGCGCCCGGAGCCACCCCGCTGGGTGGTGTTCGTGGATGCGGACGACGGGCTCGCGCCCCGGCAGGTCCCCCGTCTCCTCGCCCCGCTCGCCTCGGGCCGGGCCGAGCTGGTGATCGGCGCGCGGCGGGCGGCCGCCGGGGACGGCCCGGGGCGGCCGCCGGTCCCCCTCCACGCCCGTCTCGGGAACCGTCTGGTGGCCGCGGTGCTCCGGGGCGTCTACGGCGCGGCCGCGACGGACCCCGGACCCTTCCGGGCCGCCCCGCTCGCGGGGCTCGTGGACCTCGCGCTCGACGACCCCGACTACGGGTGGAACGTGCAGATGGAGGTGCGGGCGCTGCGGGCGGGCTGGCGGGTGAGCGAGGTGCCGGTGGCCTTCCGGGGGAGGACGGCGGGCCGCTCCACGATCAGCGGCTCGGTGCGGGGGTCGGCGCGGGCGGGGGTCCGCATGCTCGCGACCCTGGCCGCGGAGATGGCCGGGCCGGCGTGAGCGGATCAGTCCCGGACCGAGACCAGGAACTGGCGGATCATCGAGCGCGGCATCGACTCGGCCCGGCGCACGACCGCCTCTTCGCTCTCCTCGACGATCACGGGCGCCGTGGCGAGCTGGCGGCCGGCCCGCTCGAACACGATCCGGCCCCTGGCCAGGTCGGGAGCCACCGTCTCGACGACGATGTGGACGTCCCACGCCTCGTCCCCCACGGGGAGGCGGCCCAGGCTCTGCCGCCGCGACGCGGTGTCCCAGATCTGGAGCTGAGGACCGTCGCCCGGGTCTCTCCCCTCCGTCTCCTTGCTCACGCGTTCTCCCGCTCCTTCCCCCCGACGGCCTCCTCCCAGAAGCCCAGCAGGTAGGGGTCGTAGCGCTCGGGGTGGGCCCTGTAGTCGGCCGCCCAGGTGGGGAGGTCGGGGAGGGGAACGCTGGCGCTCAGCTTGTCGGTGACGAGCTCGACCATGGTCCGGAAGCCCAGGTCGGCCGGATTGAGCCCGGCCTCGTCCGCGGCCTCCTCGACCAGGAGGTAGATGCGCTCCGGGCTCAGCGAGAGGAAGACCTCGGAGAGACGGGCGGAGCAGTAATCCAGATACTTGGCCCTGAGCACGGGATCGGTGATGTCGCCGCTCCCGGGCGATCTAGCCTGCTGGTCGGCCGCCGACTGGTCTTTCACGTCTGCGCGCTCCGCCCTGGCCGGGGGTGCCCGGTCGCCTGGAGTGCTTTCAGACGTATGTAGCGGCCGGGACGGGGCCAGTCAAGCGTCCGGCGTGCCCCCGGGGTTCCCTCAGGCCAGCTCCCGCAGGCCCGGCCGCTCCTGTCCGAGCGACCTGCTGAGCTCGTGGAACATGGCGCGCCGGGTCAGGCCGTAGCGGATGACCTTGTGGAGGAATTCGGGGTCCCGTCTCTGGATCTCTTCGACATCGTCGGCGATGTCCTCCGGCAGGTTCAGGACGACTTCGACAGGGCGAGTGTCCGTCATGGGCGGCGCTTCCCCTCGCAATTGAAGAATTTTCTTCCAGGGCGACAATGGACGATCGAGTCACGCCTCGGGTCGCGCGACCTGCCTCTTCCGACGTGCGGCGCGGAGTATAGTCGGCCGATTCGGAGCGAGCAAGACCGGCCGCCGGCGCCCGCGTGGAGAACTCGTCCTCTAAGTGTAGGCCGATACGTGACTTAGAAATGATGTCGAAAACTCCGTAATGATGTGGATTCTCGCGTGGATGAATGTGGACACTCACGGCGGGGCCGTCGGAACCGCGTAAGCGAGGCCCGATTGGCGGGGGCGGGCGCTCCGTGCCTGCCCGATTGTCGGAGCAAGTTTCCAAAAAATGCAGGTCCGTCGCTCTTCTCCGGATCCGGGCTGCGCTCGGTCCCTCCGGCCGGCCGTCGGCCCCCCGGCGCCGCGATCGGGGGGTGCGCGTCCGTCGGCCTCCCGACAGATTGAGCCCGGCACGGAAGATCGTCCTCCGCCCCCCGGGGCGGCGGGGCGAATGCAGGCTGGCGAGCGCAGCGCAGGGAGCCCACATGACCGACGACCGACGGCGATCGGCCCTCATCCTGGGCGCTTCGAGCGGGTTCGGGGAGGCGGCCGCGCGGGCCTTCGCGGAGGCCGGGTACGACATCTTCGGCGTCCACCTGGATCGGCGCGCCGGACTCGAGCACGTGGAGGAGATCCGCGCGGACCTGGAGGGCATGGGTCGGACGGCCGCGTTCTTCAACGTGAACGCGGCCGATGCCGACAAGCGCTCGGCCACGCTCGACGAGATCGCGGAGACGGCCGGGCCCGGATCGGTCCGGGTCCTCCTCCACTCCCTGGCGTTCGGAACCCTGCGCCCGCTGGTGGCGGACGAGGAGGGGGACGACGTGACGCCCAGGCAGATGGACATGACGCTGGAGGTCATGGCGCACACGCTGGTCTACTGGACGCAGGGCGTCGTCCACCGCGGGCTCATGGGCCGCGACGGCCGGATCTTCGCCATGACGAGCTCGGGGGGAGACCGGGTGAGCCCGACGTACGGGCCGGTCTCGGCCGCCAAGGCCGCCCTCGAGTCGCACTGCCGGCAGCTGGCCCTCGAGCTCGCGCCGCGCGGGATCACGGTGAACGCCCTGCGGGCGGGCGTCACGGACACGCCGGCGCTGCGGAAGATCCCGGGCTCGGACTTCATGATCGAGCAGGCCCTCCAGCAGAACCCCCACGGCCGGCTCACCACGCCCGAGGACGTGGCCCGCTCGATGGTGGCGCTGGCCTCGCCCGAGACCTACTGGATGACGGGGAACGTCATCCGGGTGGACGGCGGCGAGGACTTCGTGGGCTCGAACGCCCCGGAGCTGAGGTGAGGCGGCGGCGCGGGCGGCAGGGCGATCCGGACCTGGCGGAGGCGGCCCGCGGGCTCGTGGGCCCGGCCCGCCGCCTGGTCGAGCGCGAGGTGCGCTCGCTGGGCCGGGAGCTGACGGGGCCGTGGCGCGAGGGCCGGAGCGGGCCGGCGGCCGAGGCGGGTCGCTGGCTCGGGGCGGGGCTGGCCGCCGCGGCCTTCCTGTTCGGCGTGGCGGCCGCCGTGCAGGCCACGCGGCGTGACTGAGGGAACCCCGGGACGGGACGCGCGGCGGGATCCCGGCGCGCCCCCGCGCCCGGTCGGCGGCCGGCCCGGCGCCGACGCCGGTCCGCGCCGGACCGGACGCCGGCCGACGGCCGGCCCCTCTCGCGGACCCGCGCGCGCCGCCCTCCTGGGCGCGGCCGCCGCGATCGGCCTCCCGGCGCTCCTGGTCACGGCCGGTTCCGCGCGTCCCGTTCCGGCGCGGCCCGCCCCGCAGCAGACCGTTCCGCCCACGCGTCCCGACCCCTCGCCCGGCTTCGACGTCCTCGGCTACGACCTGTCGCTGACCCTGGAGGCCGGGAGCGACTCGATCTCGGCCGTCCAGCGGGTGCGCGCGCTCGTGACCTCCGCCGACCTCGGGGAGCTCCGCCTCGAGCTCCGGGGCCTCACGGTGGACTCGGCCCGGGTGGCGGGGAGGGCCGTCCATGCTTCCCGCCGGGACGACACGCTCTCCCTCCCGCTCCCGGGAGCGCTCCGGCCGGAGGTCGGGGACACGCTCGTCGCCGCGGTCGCCTACCACGGCCGACCCTCCGACGGCCTCATCGCGCGACCGAACGTCCACGGGGACTGGACGGTGTTCGCCGACGACTGGCCCGACCGTGCCAGCCACTGGTTCGCCTCGGTCGACCATCCGGCGGACAAGGCGTCGGTGACCTTCCGGCTCACCCTGCCGGAGGGGTGGACGTCGGTGGCCAACGGGGTCCTCGCGCTGGACACCCCGCTCCCGGGCGGCGGGCGGCTGCAGGTGTGGCGCGAGGAAGAGGCGATCCCCGTCTACACGATGGTCGTGGGCGCCGGGCGGCTGGCGGTCGAGGACGGCGGTGCGGCGCGCGCCGGGCCGGAGGGGACCCCGGTGCCGGTGACGTACGTGGTCTTCCCGCAGGACACGGCGCGCGGCCCCGAGCTGTTCGGCGCCACCCGGCGCATCCTCGAGGCCTTCGCCCGGCGGTTCGGCCCCTTCCCCTACCGGAAGCTGGCCATGGTGGAGTCGGCCACCCGCTACGGCGGGATGGAGAACGCCAGCGCCATCTACTTTCCGGAGGACGGGGTCTCGGAGGGGCGGGTGCGCGAGAGCACGGTGGCGCACGAGATCGCGCACCAGTGGTTCGGCGACGGGGTGACCGAGGCGTCGTGGCGGGACCTGTGGCTGAGCGAGGGCTTCGCGAGCTTCGGGGACGCCCTGTGGCAGGAGGCCTCGCGGGGCGAGGCGGCCTACCGGGCCCGCATGGCGGACTTCGAGCGGACCTACCTGGGCTCGGACGTCACGGCCCGGCCGGTCCTCGGGCCCATCCCGCACGACCTCACGAGCCTGCTGGACGCCAACGCCTACCAGAAGGGGGCGTGGGTCCTCTACATGCTGCGCCGGAAGGTGGGGGACGGAGCCTTCTTCGACGGGCTCCGCCGTTACTTCCAGCGCTATCGCGGGCGCTCGGCCCTGACGGCCGACTTCGAGGCCGCGATGGAGGACGCCTCCGGCCTCGACCTCTCCGGCTTCTTCCGCCAGTGGCTGGAGCGGCCCGGCTACCCGGAGGTGGCGGTGACCTGGGCGTGGGACGCCGGGTCGGGCGCGCTCCGCCTGCGCTCCTGTCAGGAGCAGACGGGCGATCCCTACCGGCTGGAGCTCCCGGTGCGCATCCGCGCGGCCGGCACGGTCAGGGAGCTACGGATGACGGTCGCGGGGACCCGGGACACGCTCCGCGTCCCCCTGGCCGCGGCGCCCGACTCGGTCGCGGCCGATCCCCTGGACCGGGTCCTCGGGCCGGTGCGGACGGTCCGGGGCGACCCGGGCGCGGGGTGCCCGTGACCGTCCGGGTGTGCGCGGCCCAGATCGACCCGAAGCTCGGGCGCGCCGCCGAGAACGCGGAGCGCTGCGCGCGGGAGGTCCGGGAGGGGGCCGCCGGGGGCGCCCGGCTCGTCGTCCTCCCCGAGGCGGCCCTCACCGGCTACGTGTTCGAGAGCGCGGAGGAGGCGCTCGGGGGCGCGATCGAGGCGGACGGCCCCGAGCTCCGCGCGGTCGAGGAGGCGTGCCGCGACTCGGGAGCGTGGGCGGTCGTGGGCGGCATCCTCCGCGAGGAGGGCCGGCTCCACAACGCGGCGTTCGTGGTCGGGCCGGAGGGCGTGGTCGGCGAGTACCGGAAGATCCACACCCTGTGCCTGGGGGTGGACCGGTTCACCGAGCCGGGGAGCGGGCCGTTCCCCGTGTTCGACCTGCCCTTCGGCAGAGTGGGCGTCCACATCTGCTACGACGGGAGCTTCCCCGAGAGCGCCCGGGCCCTCCGCCTGGCCGGCGCCGAGCTCCTCCTGCTTCCCACCAACTGGCCCGTGCTCGAGCTCAAGCGCGAGATGGTGCGCATGCGGGCGGAGGAGAACCACGTCTTCTACCTGGCCGTGAACCGGGTGGGCCGGGAGCGGGGCACCCGCTTCCGGGGCGGGAGCTGCGCCGCGGACCCGCGCGGGCGGCTGCTGGCCGAGGCCGGGGAAGGGGAGGAGCGGCTGTTCCTGGACCTCGAGCTGGAGCGGGCCCGGGACGCCCGGGTCGTGGTGCGCGAGGGCGAGTACGAGTACGACCGGGTGGCCGACCGGCGCCCCGATGCCTACGGGGCGCTGGTCGCGCCCGTCGATCCGGACGCGAGGACGGGGAGCCGGAGGCGGCCGGAGGGCTGACCCCGGCGCCGGCGCCCCGCGCGCTCCGCCGCAGCCGGCCCGCGCCCGCCCGGCGCGGACCCGAGCGCCCCCCGGGCGGGAGCGCCCGAAATCGCCTCTAGGACCCCTCCCAGCCCGACAGGTCGATCCGCACGTCGATGCGACGGTTCTTGGCGCGCCCCTCCTCGGTGTCGTTCGTGGCGATCGGCTGGCTCTCCCCGAACCCCTTCGCGCTCACGCGGTCCCCGCTCAGCGACATGTTGGCCATCAGGTACTGGCGGACCGCCTCGGCGCGGCGGGTGCTCAGCTCCTGGTTGTAGTCGTCGTTGCCGCGCGAGTCCGTGTGCCCGGCGATCACGAGCTGCTGGTCGGGGAACTCCCGCAGGACCTGCTGGACCTTGGTGAGGAGCGAGAAGTTCGCGGGCCGGATCTCCGCCGAGGCGGACGGGAACTGGAGCCCGTAGAGCCGGATGATGAGCTCGTCGCCCGACAGCAGGACCTCCGCTTCGTCGGGGTCGAAGATGGCGCGTATCTCCCGGAGCTTCTGCTCCCGGCGCTGGCGCCGCTGGAGCTCCGCGGACACCTGCGCCTGCTTCTCGCCCAGCTCGGCCAGCCGGCTCTCGAGCGAGTCCGTTCGGCCCCGGGCGGCCTTCAGGTCCTCTTGGAGCGAGGCCGCCTGCTTCTCCAGGTTGGCGCGGTCTTCGTGCAGGCTCCGGATGGAGGCCGCGATCTGGTCGGCGACCGGCGCGAGCCCCTGGTCGAAGTCGGGCTCGTAGCCGACCGAGTCCGCGATCCGGGCCAGCTGGCCCTCGGCCCGGAGCATGACGTCCTCGATTCCGGCGTCGCGGTCCCTGAAGGTGTCCGCCACCGCCGCGAGCCGCGCGGCGTGGCGGAACGAGGTCGCGGCCTGCTCGGCCACCTTCCGGGCCTCGGCCTGGTGGCCGGGATCGCTGGTCAGGAGGCCCTGCGCCCGGGCCAGGAGCGAGTCGGCCCGGGCCAGGGTGCGCGGGGCCCGGTCCCTGGCGTCGGCGTCCTGCGCCTTCTGCCTCAGGTCGCGCGCCCGGCCCAGGACGTCCACCTCGATGGCGCGCTGCTCGGCCGCCCGGTACTTGCGCACGGCCTCCGCGGCCTTCGCGCGGGCGTCGTTCTGGTCGCCGTCCTCGACCTCCTTCCCGGCGTCGCGCATGGAGGACTCGGCGTCCGACCAGCGGTCGGGCGCGTACTGGGGCGCGTTGGCCGCGAGGGCGTCGCCGCGGGCGGAGAGCGGCTCCTTGAGGAGGACGGATCCGACGTCCCGGAGCCCCTCGGCCTTGGAGAGCGCGTCGGCCACCTCGGCCAGGCGCTTCTCGATGTCGCCGATCTTGCCGCCCTGCTGGAGCATGCGCCGGGCCTCGGCCAGCTTCTCGGCCGCGCGCTGGTAGTAGCGCGGGGCGATGAGGTCCAGGTGCTGCGTGCGATCCTGGTCCAGCCGGTCCGCCGCCGCCTGCACCTGTGATTCGACGGTCTGCGCCGCGGCGGTCCGCGGCGCGCCCAGCGAGACGATGGACAGCAGGAGGCCGGCGGCCAGTCCGATGATGGCTCGGGTGCGCATCGTGCTCCTCCGTGTGTCGGGACGTGGGGATGCGGCGGCTCCGGAGTCGGGGCTCCGCTCCCGGCCGATCTCGAAAAAATGAAGTACACCGGGGCGCGGGGCGCCAGCCCCGGCCCCGGGCCGTCTTCGGCTCAGCCCGCCTCGCTCAGGACGTCCAGGAGCTCCCGGAGCGTGGTCTCGCCTCCGTCCCGGGCGTACCAGCGGCGGGCCTCCCGGTAGATCTCCTCTACGGGGCGCTCGCCCTTCTCCTTCTCGCCGATGACGAACCCCTGGAGCTCGGCCGGACGCGGGCCCCAGCTGCCGACGGGCTCGAAGTCCTCGTCCAGGATCACGGCCATCGGGATGGACCGGCCCCCGTTGGTCAGGTAGGCGTCCATGAGGTCGAGGTTCTCGTCGCGCTTCACGACCCGCATCTCCACGTTCGGCGCGGCCTCGGCGAATCGGGCCAGGATCGGCACGGTGTTCGACGCGTCCCCGCACCAGTCCTCGGCCAGGACGAGGAGCCGCCACGGTCCGGCCGTGCCACCGGCCTCGTCCACGGCCCAGTCGGGCGTCTCGTGCTTTCGGTATACGCCTCGCCACAGGTCGGGGTGCTTCTCGACCTCGTTCTCCAGGTAGTCCTCGAACGCGTACCCGTCCTCCCAGTACGTCCGGTAGTCCAGCTCGGTCCGTGTGGTCTGTGAAGTCATGGTGCTGGCCTCGATCTTGAAGCACGTTCCTTCGCGCCGCCGGCTCCGGCGGCACCTTCGACGGGGATGCACGAACGGTTCCGCCGCGAGGCCCCTCGCGGTCCGGGCGGCGCCGCGGAGACGACACCGATAGGAGAGCCATCGCGATGGAATCGGGCACGGTCACGAGCGGGATCGATCTGGGCGAGAAGGGGCGCGGGCGTCCGGCGGGGACGACGGTGCGGACGGGCGCGGCGGCGTCGGGGGCCGCGGGCCGCTTCGACGTCCCCACGCCGGCCAACGAGCCGGTGCTGGGTTATGCGCCGGGGTCGCCGGAGCGCGCCCGGCTGAAGGCGCGCCTGGCGACCATGGCCGACGAGGTGGCGGAGATCCCGGTCATCGTGGGAGGCCGGGAGATCCGGACCGGCGACGTGGGCGAGGTCGTCATGCCCCACGACCACGAGCACGTGCTGGCGCGCTTCCACCGGGCGGGCGAGGACGAGGCCCGGGCGGCGATCGCGGCCGCGCGCGAGGCCTGGACCGAGTGGTCGGCCTGGGACTGGCAGGACCGCGTCGCGGTCTTCCTGCGCGCGGCCGAGCTCCTCTCGGGTCCGTGGCGTGCCACGGTGAACGCGGCCACGATGCTGGGCCAGAGCAAGACCGCCCACCAGGCCGAGATCGACTCGGCCTGCGAGCTCATCGATTTCTGGCGCCTCAACGCCCGGTTCGCGTCCCGGATCTACGGCGAGCAGCCGTTCTCCTCGCCGGGCATGTGGAACCGCACCGACCACCGCCCCCTGGAGGGCTTCGTCTTCGCCGTCAACCCGTTCAACTTCACCTCCATCGCCGGAAACCTGCCCGCGGCCCCCGCCATGATGGGGAACGTGGTGGTGTGGAAGCCGGCCACGACGTCGCTCCTCAGCTCCTACCACGTCATGCGCCTCCTGGAGGAGGCCGGCCTCCCGAAGGGCGTCATCAACTTCGTGCCGGGGAGCGGCCCGGTGGTGGCCGGCCCCGTGCTCGGGAGCCCCGAGCTGGCCGGGATCCACTTCACGGGGTCGACCGGGACCTTCCGCCACCTGTGGAAGTCGGTCGCCGAGAACCTGGAGAGCTACCGGACCTACCCGCGGGTGGTCGGCGAGACGGGCGGCAAGGACTTCATCGCAGCCCACGAGAGCGCCGACCCGAAGGCCCTGGCCGTGGCCATCGTGCGCGGCTCCTTCGAGTACCAGGGCCAGAAGTGCAGCGCGGTCTCGCGGGTGTACGTGCCCGACTCGATCTGGGAGGAGGTGCGCGAGCACGTCGTCGACATGACCGGCCGGCTGGAGATGGGCGACGTCCGCGACTTCCGGAACTTCATGGGCGCGGTCATCGACCGGGACGCCTTCGACAAGATCACCGCCTACATCGAGCACGCGCGCGAGTCCGACGGCATGGAGATCCTGGCCGGCGGAGGGTATTCGGACGAGAAGGGCTGGTTCATCGAGCCCACGGTCGTCCTCTCCTCCGACCCGCGCTCGCGGCTGATGTGCGAGGAGATCTTCGGCCCGGTCGTCACCATCCACGTCTATCCGGCCGCCGAGTGGGAGGAGACGCTCGACCTCGTGGACGACACGTCGCCCTACGGGCTCACGGGGGCCGTGTTCGCGAGAGACCGCCGGGCGGCGCGGCAGGCGTCGCTCCGGCTCCGGCACGCCGCCGGGAACTTCTACCTCAACGACAAGCCGACCGGCGCGGTGGTCGGCCAGCAGCCCTTCGGCGGCGCGCGGGCCAGCGGCACGAACGACAAGGCGGGCTCCTACCTGAACCTCCTTCGCTGGGTGAGCCCGCGCTCGATCAAGGAGACGTTCTCGCCGGCCACCGACTGGCGCTACCCGTTCATGGAGGCCGAGTAGGCGGCGGGGTGGCCGGGGCGGACGCGCGCGCGCCGCGTACCCTCCCGGCCCCGGCGGTGTAGAGACACGCCGGAGGCCCGCGCGGGCCGGTTGGGCCGCGCCGGGTCCGTCCCTAGATTGGCGCGGGTCCCGACCCCCTTTTGCCAGGAGGACCGAGCATGGCGCGATTCACCGACGAAGAGCTGCAGCGGAAGGTCCAGGAGGGCTTCATCGTGGAGTCCGAGGCGGACATGACCGAGGGCTACAAGAAGGCCCTCATCACGCAGCTCACCGTCCAGGGCGACACCGAGCTCATCAGCGCTCCGGCCTACTTCATGGCCGCGCGCGAGGCGCCGTCCACCAACACCATGGTCTCGGCCACCGCGATCATCCAGGACGAGCTCGGGCACGCCAACATCGCCTACCGGCTCCTGGAGGACCTGGGGATCGACCGGCACTGGCTGCTCTACGAGCGGCCGCCCGAGAAGTTCAAGCACCCGTACGGCTTCGACCAGCCGCTCGAGAACTGGGCCGAGCTGGTCACGGCCAACGGCCTCTACGACCGGGCGGGGATCACGCTCCTGGGCGACGTCTACCGGAACACCAGCTACGGCCCCCTCAAGCGGGCCCTGGTCAAGGTGGACATGGAGGAGAACTTCCACCTCCGCCACGGCGAGGTGTGGATGCGCCGTCTGGCGGAGTCGGGCGGCGAGGCCCGCGACGCGGTCCAGCGCGCGCTCGACTGGATGTTCCCCATGGGGGTCGAGTGGTTCGGCATGCCGGACGACAAGAAGCGGCACAACGCGCAGCTCGACTTCAAGCTCAAGGGCATGACGAACGACCAGCTCCGCCAGACGTGGCTCAAGGCCGTCGTCCCGCTGTGCGACGAGCTCGGGCTCGACGTCCCGGCGCACGTCGACCCGGAGACCGAGGAGGTCCAGCTCGAGTTCGAGTTCCCGTGCCAGTACGATGCCGTGGCCAAGCGGTGGCTCTTCGACGAGACCATCACCTGGGACGAGGTGTGGGACCGCTGGCGGGGCCGGGGCCCGATGAACGAGCAGTACGTCGGCTCGGTCCGGAAGAGCCGCTTCGACGTCGAGAGCCTGCTGGCCGCGTGAGCGTCGAGCGCGACGGGGCGGTGGCCGCTCCTCCGGGACGCGGCCGGGGCGAGCCGGCCGCCTCCGGGCTCGTCGAGCTGAGGCCGGAGCCCCCCCGGGGGAAGGCACGTGCCCGCTACGAGGAGGGCACGAACTTCGGAGCGGTCCTGCGCGCCACGCAGGGCCACCGGGACGACCTCCCGCCGCCGCCCGACTTCGAGGGGCCGCCCGCCGACCTGGCCGAGCGGGCGCGGCGCGCGCTGTACGACGTGGCCGACCCCGAGTTCCCGATCTCGCTCGTCGATCTGGGCCTGGTCTACGGGGTCGAGGCCGACGAGGAGACCGGACGCGTCACGGTCCGCATGACCTTCACGGCGATGGCGTGCCCGTGCGTGGACTTCATCAAGTGGGACGTCGTCGAGCGGCTGGAGCGCGAGCCCGGCGTCGAGGAGGTCGAGGTCGAGACCGTGTGGGATCCGCCGTGGACCACCGAGCGGATCACCGAGCGCGGCCGGGAGCGGCTCCGGCGCGCCGGCGTGTCCATCTGACGGAGGGGCGATGAGGCGGGACAACCCGATCGAAGGGGTCGACAGGGTCTACGAGGTGTTCGCCCGGAAGGACCGGGCGGACCGCTTCGAGCACGTCGGGACGGTCCAGGCGCCCAGCGCCGAGCTGGCCCGGGTCTACGCCTGGCAGACCTACGATGAGGCGAACTGGTTCGAGATGGCCGTGGCGCCCCGCGACGCGTTCAGCCGGGTGAACCGGGAGGAGGCCCCCTTCACCCTGGGCGGCGCACCGCCGGTGGGGGCGGGCTCGGAGGCCGACTTCGAGGGGCCCGCCGGCTACGGCGGCGCCTCGGTCCGCTGACAGGACGTCGAGGGGAGGCGCGATGAGCGACGTGCAGGAGGCGGCCAGGAACTTCAAGTCCGCCGAGGAGGTGCCGGAGTCCGTCCGGGAGCCGCTGGGGAGCCTGCTCCTGGTCCTGGCCGACAACAAGCGGCTCCTGGGGATGCGCTACGCGGACTGGATCCTCGGGTCGCCGGCCCTCGAGGCCGGGATCGCGTGCTCGGCCATGGCCCAGGACGAGTGGGGCCACGGCCGGACCCTGTACGCCATGACCAGGGACTTCGGCTTCGATCCCCACCACCTGGAGCACGAGCGCGAGCCGGGCGAGTACCGGAGCAGCGAGCTGCTGGATCGGCCCGTCCGGAGCTGGCCCGAGCTCCTGGCCCTGAACCTCCTGTTCGACGCGGCGCTCTCGGTCCAGTTCGAGGCGATGGCCGAGAGCTCGTTCGAGCCCATCCACTACAAGGTGCGGAAGCTGCTGGACGAGGAGCGCTTCCACTTCGAGCACGGCCGGGGCTGGACCCGGAGGCTGGCCGCCACCGAGAAGGGGCGGGAGAGCCTGGCCCGGGCGTTCGAGCCCGTGTGGACGGGCTGCCTGCGCTGGTTCGGGCCCTCCGACGACCCGGTGGTCGCGGAGCTGGAGGCGGCGGGGATCGTCGACGCCGGCCCGGACGCCCTCAGGGCCCGCTGGCTGGCGCGCGTGGCGCCGGAGACCGAGCGGGCCGGCCTCGCGCTGGCGGAGGAGGCCGGCGGCGGGTGGCGGAGCGCGGTCGCGGTCTCGTGGGACGGCGACTGGCGGCCCGAGTGGCGGCGCGGAGCCGAAGAGGGCGGGCCGGACGAGGACACGCTCCGCCGGGTGCGGGGGGACCGGAACCGTCCCCTCCTGATGGACTGAGCGGGTCGGGCGCCGCGCGATGATCTCCGAGGGCGCGAAGTGAGCGAGGACCGCGGCGGGGACGGCGCGGGCCGCGCCTCCGACGAGACCCTCCGCACGGACGCGCTCCCCGAGCACGCCGTGTGCCCCTTCTGCGGCGGCCGGGAGACCGAGCAGTTCGCCGCCTTCGGCTCGGCGCTCTCGGTCAGCCAGTACTACTGCCGCCGGTGCCGGACGGTGTTCGAGTTCATGAAGTGGCGGTGAGGGCGGCCCGGAGGCCGTCCAGCACCGAAGCCGGTTACGGACGCCCCCGACCGGGCGTCCCCGACCCCGGGGGGTACGCGATGGCCACGAAGCGAGTGCTCCGGATGGTTCTCTTCCTCCTCGTCGCCATGCCGTCCGTGGCCGTGTCGGGCGCGGCCTGCGACCGGTCGGAGCCCGGAGCCTCCGGCTCCGGGGAGGCGGCGCCGGAAGCGGGCGGCGCGGCGGCGTCCCTTCCCGACACGGTCGTCGTGCGGGAGACGGGGCTCTACCCGGAGGGGATCGAGTACGACCCGCGGAGCGGCGGCTTCCTCGTGAGCTCGGTGACCCGCGGGAGCGTCACGGCCGTGGCCGACGACGGCTCGCACCGGGTGCTCGTCGCCGACACGGCGGCCCCCTCGACCATCGGGATCCAGGTCGCGGGCGGCCGCCTGTACGTGGCCCGGTCGGATGTCTCCGCGGCCTTCGACTCCACCGTGGAGGGACGGGCGCGGCTGGGGGTGTACGACCTGGCTTCGGGACGCCTCCTGTACGCCGCCGAGCTCGGGCCGCTGGCACCGGGCGGTCGCCACTTCGCCAACGACATCGCGGTCGACGACGAGGGCAACGCCTACATCACCGACAGCCTCAGCCCGGTCATCTACCGGGTCGGGGCCGACGGCTCCGCCTCCGTGTTCGCCCGCGACACCCTCCTGGGCGGAGGCTTCGGGCTGAACGGCATCGAGATCGACCCGGACGGCGGACTCCTCGTGGCCGTGGACTCCCGGCGCTCCCTGTACCGCATCCCTCTCGACGATCCCGGCCGGATCGAGCGCGTCCGGATCGACCAGCCGCTCCGCGTGGACGGCATGGTGCGACGCGCGGACGGACGCCTCGTGGCGGTCGCCACGACCATCCCGGACGGCGGCGGGCCCCGCACGGAGCTCGTCGAGCTGGAGAGCCGGGACGGCTGGCAATCGGCCCGGGTGACGGCGCGCGCGCCCCTGGACGCGGGCGCGGGGCCGACCACCGTGGCGCTCCGCGACGGCGCCGCCTACGTCCTCCTCTCGCACCTGGGCCAGCTCGGGAGCGCGGAGCCCGCGGCGAGCTTCGAGCTGGTGCGCGTGCCCCTGGACGGGGGAGCGTGACCGGCTGAGCGAGCCGGGCCCGGTTCCCCGCCGCAGCAGCGGGCCGGGCCGCACCACCGAGCCACCCCTCACCGACTCACCGGAACCCCGCCCGGACTCCCGCGGTTGACATATGGGGACCCGGACGCCAGTATGGCGTCTCCGGTATACGACATACCGCGTACATGTCGGCCGCCGCGGGACGACGGCCGCCGCGACGCCCCGCCCGTGCGGGGCGGCCCACCGTTCAGACCGGGCACCGTGCAGGGCGGCGCCCCGAGGTCGGACCCGGGAGGTCCGGCCCGCGAACTCCATCAACCGCAGGGAGGCGCGATGAGAACCGTCCGGAGTCGGTCGTCCATCATGACCGCACTGCTCGTGACCGCCGCCGCGTTCGTGCTCGCGGCCCCGGTCCGGGCCCAGCAGGCCACGATCCGAGGTACGGTCACCGACCAGGCCGGCGCGGCCGTCACCAGCGCCAGCGTGCGTGTCGAAGGCACGCAGCAGGGCGCGATCGTCGACGAGAACGGCCGCTTCGCGCTCACGCTCGATCCGGGCACGTACCGGATCTCCGCCCGTGCCCTGGGCTACCGCCGCACGGTACAGAGCGTGACGCTCCAGGCCGGAGAGTCCAGGAATCTCGACTTCGTCCTGGAGGTCTCGGCGGTCCAGCTCGACGAGGTCGTGGCCAGCGTCACGGCCGGGCAGACGAGCCGCCGCGAGATCGGAACCGACATCGCCACGATCGACGCGGCGCAGCAGGTCGAGGAGGGGGCGGTCACGAACTTCTCCCAGCTCCTCCACGCCCGCGCCACCAACGTGCAGGTCACCGAGACGTCGGGGGCCGTGGGCTCGGGCTCGCGGATCCGCGTCCGGGGGATCAACAGCCTCACGGGGAACAACAACCCGCTCCTCATCGTCGACGGCGTCCGGGTGAACAACGAGACCGGCCTGCTCGGCATCAACCGCGGTCAGACCTTCTCTCGGTTCAACGATTTCAACCCCCAGGACATCAAGAGCATCGAGGTCGTGAAGGGGCCCTCGGCCACCGCCCTGTACGGGAGCGAGGCTTCGCCCGGCGTGGTCATCATCACGACCAAGAGCGGGAGCGAGCGGAAGGTCGGCATGCGGGCCACGATCGGCACCGAGCAGGGCTTCATGAGGGACGTGACCGACTACCCGACCAACTTCGCGGACGTCACGCCCTTCGTGAGCGGCGCCTCCGACCCGCTCCTGAGCCAGTGGCCGGTGACCACCAACGACCTGACCGGCCAGGTGTTCGTGACCGACAACCCGTTCATGGACGCCAGCACGCGGCCGTTCCGGACGGGCGTCCAGAGCGGCTTCTTCGGCAACATCCGGGGGAGCACCGACGCCTTCAGCTACTATACGTCGGCCCGGTTCGACGACGACCAGGGCACGCTGCCCAGCAACTACTCGCACAAGCTCAATTTCCGGGCGAACTTCCAGGGTAGGCCGTCAGACATCCTCACCCTGGACATCAGCACCGGGTACATCAGCTCGAAGACCAACCTCCCCAAGTCGGGGAACAACACGAGCGGCTACGCGGCCAACGGCTTCGCCGGCCGCCCGTTCTCGGCCGTGGGGACCGGCGGGGACTGCCTGGCCACCGTGCTGGCCGGGACCGACTCGAGCTTCTGCGACAAGAACGGGAACGTCCGCGCGGGCTTCGACAAGATCAAGCCGATCCTGAGCCTGGACAACGTGGAGCGCTTCACGGCCTCGGCCATCACGACGCTGACCCCCACGCCGTGGATGGTGAACACGGTCAAGGTGGGGGCCGACGTGACGAGCGAGTCCTTCCAGGACGCGATCCCGTTCGACCCGGAGGTCCCCTTCAGCTTCGCGGCCGGCGGGGAGAACTTCCTCACCAAGCCCATCAGCCGGACGTACACGGCGGACGTGTCGACCCGGATCAACTACGACATCACCGGCGACCTGTCGGGGCGGACGGCCGGCGGCGCGCAGTACTTCCAGCACAAGATCGAGACGGTCTCGTGCGAGGGCCGGGTCTTCCCGAACGACAAGGCGACCGCCTGCGACGCGGCGGTGAGCCTGCGGGGCTTCTCCGACCTCTCCGAGAAAGTCGAGATCGGCGCCTACCTGCAGCAGCAGTTCAATTACAAAGAGTACCTCTTCCTGACCGGCGCGATGCGGGTGGACGACAACAGCTCGCTGGGCTCGACCCAGGGCGCCATCTGGTCGCCCAGCGTGAACGGCTCCTTCGTCGTCAGCGACCTCCCGTCGTGGAACGTCGGCTGGCTGAACGAGCTGAGGCTCCGGGCCGCGTGGGGTGAAGCCACCCAGGCGCCGCCCCAGTATGCCGCCGACCGCACCTTCGTCATCACCCGGCTGCGCGGGACGACCGCGGGCCTGAGCCCGCTCGATCCCGGAAACCCCGACCTGGGGCCCGAGCGCTCGAAGGAGCTGGAGGCGGGCTTCAACGCCGGGCTGTTCGACAACCTGTTCGGCCTCGACGTCACGTACTTCCATCGGACCGTGAACGACGCGATCGTCCCGCGGCCGGTGGCGCCGTCGTCGGGCTTCCCCAACGCGCAGTTCGTCAACCTGGGCGAGCTCACGAACCACGGGTTCGAGGCGAGCCTGGACGCCGACCTCGTGCACAGCGACAACGTGGACTGGTCGGCCCGGGTCCAGTTCTCGACCACCAAGAGCGAGGTGACGAAGCTGGGGCTGGACGCACCGATCTTCCTGGGCTTCGACCAGGTGATCGCGGACGGGTACGCTCCGGGCGCCTACATCAGCCGGGTCATCACCTCGGCCGAGCGCGACTCGAACGGGAACATCGTCCCCGGCTCCATCCAGTACGCGCCGGGCAACCTGGGCGACGGCAGCGGCCGGCGGGTGGTGGGTCAGCCGATCCCCACGAACACGGAGAGCTTCCAGACCACGGTCACGTTCTTCAAGCGGCTGATGGTCTCGACGCTGTTCGACCGCGCCGGCGGCCACCAGATCTTCAGCACCGAGGAAGGCGCCCGCAATCCGAGCAACCTGGGCGGCATCAACTCGAGCTTCGGCGACCGCTGGGCGTTCCGGCAGTCGCGCGAGTCCCCCGTGAACCAGGCCATGATGGAGCAGGACAACCTGGTGGGCGACCACGCCGGCGTGTTCATCCACGACGCCGACTTCATCAAGTGGCGCGAGGTCACGGTCAGCTACGACGTGCCGGCGTTCCTGGCCCGCAAGCTGGGCGCGTCGGGAGCCCGCATCTACGCGGGCGGGCGCAACCTGGCCACGTTTACGAACTTCCCGGGCGTGGACCCGGAGGTCAACCAGAACGGGGCCCGCGACAACCTCCGCGTGGTACAGGGCAACACCTTCCCGGCGGCGCTGACGTTCTACGGCGGCCTCTCGGTCACTTTCTGATCGCGGAATGGGGAGGAAGATCATGGCCACCGAACAGATCGCACCGACCACGGACCGCGCTCACGATATGAGGGGGACCGCAATGAACCGCCAGTCGTTCCATACGAGGCTCGCCCGCCGGCGCCCGGGACGGGGGATCGTCGCGGGGCTCGTCGCCCTGGTGGCGATCGCCTCGACCGGGTGCAACCAGCTCCTGGACGTCTCGCCGAACCCGAAGACGGTTCCGGGGGACCAGCTCACCGACCCGAACTCGCTGGGCGCCCGGCTCGCGGGCGCCGAGGCCGACTACTGGTTCGCGGCGGACATGGCCGTCGCCTTCGGCGGGCTGTTCACCGACGAGCTCATCGACGGCACCGGCCTGACCGAGTTCGACCAGCGCCGCGTGCCGGCCTCGAGCGGCCTGCTCGGGTCCACGGACGAAGTGCCTGAGGGGATCGACGGCCTGTGGACGCCGATGCAGCGGGCCGCGTTCACCTCCAAGAGCCTGGAGGAGGACATCAAGTCCGGGGCGTTCGGGGACCGGATCCCGGATCCCGGAAACTCCGCGGAGCTGGCCCGCATGGCCCTGTTCGCCGGCTACTCCCGGCTGGTGCTGGGCGAGCTGTTCTGCAGCACGGCGTTCGACGGCCACGGGCCCGAGTACACTTCGCAGGAGACCTACCAGCTGGCCATCGACCACTTCAGCGCGGCGATCAACGCGGCCAACGCCGATCCCGACGTCCGGAACGCCGCCCTGGTGGGACGGGCCCGGGCCGAGCTGGACATGGGCGATGACGCCAACGCGGAGGCCGACGCCTCTGCGGTGCCCATCTCCTTCCAGTTCGTCGGCAACGTGTACTCGGGGAACTCCGAGACCGAGGAGAACGACCTGTGGAACATGCTGACCGACTCCCAGCGGTTCAGCGTGGATCCCTCGTTCCGGGGCCTGACCATCGACGACACGGGCAATCCCGACCCGCGCGTGGACGTCTTCCAGGATCCGAACGACCAGTTCGCGATCGACGGCTCGACCGAGCTCTTCCAGTCGAGCAAGTACCTGCGCGACGACGCGCCGCTCCGCCTGGCCAGCGGCTACGAGGCGGCCTACGTCGTGGCCGAGATCGAAGGTGGGCAGACGGCCGTCGACCTCATCAACCAGGTCCGCCAGGATCAGGCGATCAGCGCGCAGTTCTCGAGCTCCAACGCGGACTCGATCCAGGCCAAGGTTCGCGACGAGCGCCGCCGCACGCTGTTCCTCGAGGGGCAGCGGATGGGCGACCTGAGGCGCTACCTGGCCCGCTATGGCATCGACCTGTTCCCGACCGGCCCCAACTTCGGTGACGAGACGTGCTACCCGTTGCCGAACGCCGAGAGGGACAACAACCCGGACATCTGAGGTCCGGGATCGTCCGCCGCCCGGGGAGACGTCTCCCGGGTCCGGAGAGGGCCGGCGCCTTTCGGGTGCCGGCCCTCTCTCCTATCGTGACGCCCCGTGCGTGGAGCATCCGTCCGCCACCTGCAAGGAGTCCCCGACGCCATGAACCTGGACACGCTCCGATCCGTCCTCCGTCGATCGTCGCGCCCTGCCGCCGTCCTGACGCTGCTCGTCGGGCTGTCGTGGGCGTGGGGCCCCGCCCCCGCGGCCGCGCAGCAGACCGGAGGGAAGGCGGGCTCGGGCGGGGAGGCCGCGGCGCGCCCGGGCGCGGCCCCGCTCCGGACCCCTCCCCGCGACCACCCGATGCTCCGCGAGCTGGCCGGCGACGTCTCGGCCGACACGCTCCGGGCCCTGCTCACGCACCTGGTCGGGTTCGGCACCAGGAACACGCTGTCCGACACGCTCTCCGACACGCGCGGGATCGGGGCGGCGCGCCGCTGGCTGAAGGGCCGGCTGGATACGATCGCGAGCCGGTGCGGCGGGTGCCTCGAGGTCTCCTACCAGCGCAACATGGTGGCGCCCCAGCGGCGGGTTCCCGACAGCACCGAGGTCGTGAACGTGGTGGCGATCCAGCGGGGGACGAGCGACCCGGACCGCTACATCCTCATCACGGGCCACTATGACTCCCGCGTCTCCGACGTGGAGAACGACACCTCCTTCGCGCCCGGCGCCGACGACGATGGCTCGGGCACCGTGGCCATCCTCGAGGCGGCCCGGGTCCTGAGCCGGCATCGGTTCGCCGCCACGATCGTGTACGCTCCCCTGGCCGGGGAGGAGCAGGGTCTGCTCGGCGGGAAGGGCCTGGCCGCCTACGCCCAGGCGCACGGCTGGCGGATCGAGGCCGACCTCAACAACGACATCATCGGCAACACCCACGGCATCGACGGCGTGGTCGACAACGCTACGGTCCGCGTGTTCTCCGAGGGCACGCGGGCGAACGAGTCCGAGCGGACCGCGCGCATCCGCCGCTACACGGGCGGCGAGCTCGACTCGCCTTCCCGCCAGGTGGCCCGCTACGTGGCCCGGATGTCGGACTACGTGCGGAACCTGGACGTGATGATGATCTACCGGCTGGACCGCTTCGGCCGCGGAGGGGACCACAGCGCCTTCAACGACGCGGGCTTCCCGGGCGTGCGCATGACCGAGCCGCACGAGAACTATCACCGCCAGCACCAGGACGTGCGTGTCGAGGACGGGATCCACTACGGCGACGTCCTCTCGGGGGTCGACTTCGACTATCTCCGGAAGACGACGGCCCTGAACGTGGTCTCCCTGGCGTCCCTGGCCAGCGCGCCCGCGCCGCCCTCGGGCGTCCGGATCCGGGGCGCCGTCCGGCCGAGCACCACTTTGAGCTGGGACGCTGCCGACCCCGCTCGCTCTCCGGAGCTGGCCGGCTACAGGATCTACTGGAGGCCGACCACGGCGCCGCGCTGGGAGAAGAGCGTGTGGGTGGGCGACGTGACCGAGCACACGCTCACGGACGTCGTGATCGACAATTCCACCTTCGGCGTGGCCGCCGTCTCGAAGGACGGCTACGAGAGCCCGGTGGTCTTCCCGGGACCGGTGGGAGCCTTCTTCCCCGAGGCGGATGGGGGGAGCGGAGGCGGCGGGCGCTGAAGCGCCACGCGCCCGCCCGGCCGCGCCGGCTAGGCCCGCTTCCAGTACCTGCCGAGTAGCCAGGCGCACACGGCCAGGGACACCGCGATCCACAAAGTGCCCCACGCCACCGCGGGCACGCCGGTGAGGTGCGCCAGCGCCGTGGCGTCCGAGGGCAGGCCGGGCCGGTCCAGGATGTCGCTCTTGATGTCGAGGACCGCGTACAGGCAGCTCGTCAGGCCGAGCGCCGTGAGGAGGAACCCGCGCCCCCGGGCCCTCAGCCGCCCGGCCGCCAGGAGGAGGGCCGCTCCCGCCGCCAGGCACAGGACCAGCGTGAACGGGGAGCGGGCGGTGACGAGGCCGAGCGCCAGGATCCCGGCCCCGCCGATCCCGAGCGCGATCCGCGAGGCCCAGCTCCCCCGGCGGCCGAGCTCGAGGAGGAGGACGCCCCAGCCCAGGCTCCCCAGGTAGCCCGCCGACAGGGTCAGGAAGGCGTTCCCCCCGGGGCAGCGGCAAAAGCCGCCCTGATCGGGGCTCAGCCCGATCTCCCGGATCGTCCCCCCCGTGGCGAGCGCCACCAGCCCGTGGCTGAGCTCGTGCAGCAGGACCACGAACATCTGGAGTGGCCACGCGAATGCCGTGTCCCACAGGAACCACACCGCGATGAGGTAGACGGCCAGCCCGGCGAGGAGCCGGCCACGTCGCCGCGCGGCCGACGTGACGGTCACGATGGTGCCGTCACAGCAGGAACACCAGGGCCACGAGACACACCACGAGTCCCGCCAGCGCCAGCCGGGGCAGAGCCCGGTCGAACCACGCGCGGCAGGCGGCGAAGATGCCGAGGAAGAGCGCGAGGGTGGCGTACACCGAGGAGAGGAGGGAGCGCCACAGGGAGCTGTCGTGCACGGCCAGGATGGCCGCAGCGCTCACCGCCGCGGCCAGGAAGAGGGTGTTCTCGGTGAGCACCTCGCGGGTCCGGACCCGACGCGCCGCGGGGAGCTTCCCGGCCATGGCGAACGGGAAGACGACCGCGGCTTCGGCTCCCATCGTGACCACCCACGCCGTGCGCGCGGCCTCGCCGCCGGAGAAGACGTCGGTGAACGCGGCGAAGCCCACCGACGTGACCGCCACCAGGCCCAGGCAGTAGATCCCGTAGGCGATGATCCGGGTGGACACGAGGTTGGCGTAGTAGGTCCCCGGCTCGTCGTGCCGGAGCCGCAGGACGGGTACGGCCTCCAGGGGCCAGCGGCCGACCGGCGGGGGTGGCCACTCGCCGGCCCGGGACCGCTCCAGGATCTCGCGGCACGCGGCCTCCGCCCGCTCCGCCTCGTCGGCCCCGATCCATCCCTCCCGGCGGGCTTCCTCGAACTCCCGCCGGTCCAGGACGCGGGTGTCGCCGCCGACCGGGCTCCACACGTCCAGGAACAGGTCGGTGATGTGCCAGCGCCCGTTCTCGAGCTCCGGCGGCCTCACGAGATTGGTGTAGTGGCCCCTGAGCTCTCCGCCGGGGCCGTACAGGGCCGCCACCTCGTACCAGCGGCCGGGGAAGGTGAACCACAGGAGCGAGGAGCCTCCCTCCAGCTCCTCGGGGCCGACGCGCATCGGGTCACCGCCCATCGGCACCTGGAGGAGCGTGATGCGGGTGTCCCCGTCCCGGGCCAGGAGCTCCTGGTGGAAGCGGACCGTACGGTCGGGCGGCCGGTGGTAGACGACCTCGACCACGGGCCGCCGTCCGGCGGCGCGCGAGCGGGCTCGCTGGATGCGGCTAGGAGGGGACAGCGTCCGTGAACGTCTCGCCCCGTCCGGCCATGTCGGCCAGGAGCGACGCGGGTCGGAAGCGGGCGCCGATGCGCTCCGCGTAGCCCTCGAGCGCCTGGACGATCGAGGAGAGTCCCTCCCCGTCCGCCCAGCGCAGGAGCCCGCCGCGGAAGGGAGGGAAGCCGGTGCCCATGACCAGGGCCAGGTCCACGTCGTCGGCCCCGCCCACCACCTCCTCGTCCAGGGCCCAGGCGGCCTCGTTGACCATGAGGTAGAGACAGCGCCGCTGGATGTCCTCGTCGGAGGGCATCGGATCGGCCGGTGCGGGAAGGGTCCGGCGCAGATCACGGTCGAGCTTCTTCCGCCGCCCGTCCTCGTAGACGTAGAAGCCCAGGCCGTTCTTCTTGCCGAGCCTCCCGTCCTCGAGGAGGCGGCCGATGATCCCGGCGGGGGCCATGCGCTCGCCGAAGGCCCGCTGCAGCTCCTCGGCCACGTGGTGGGCCACGTCGAAGCCGACCTCGTCCAGGAGCCGGCACGGGCCCATCGGCATGCCGAAGTCCGAGAGCGCATCGTCGATCCGACGGACCGGGACGCCCTCCTCCAGGAGGTACCCGGCCTCGTTCAGGTAGGGCCCCAGGAGCCGGTTCACCAGGAAGCCCGGCGCGTCCTTCACGACGACGGGCTTCTTGTCCATGGCCAGGGCGAAGGCGAAGGCCGTGGCCAGGGCCTCCGCGGAGGTCTCCTCGGCACGCACGACCTCCACGAGCGGCATCTTGTGGACGGGGTTGAAGAAGTGGAGCCCGACCACCCGGCCGGGTTCCGAGGTCGCGGACGCCATGTCTGCGACCGAGAGGGAGGACGTGTTCGTGGCCATGACCGCGCCCTCGGGCAGGGCGTCCTCGAGCTCCCGGAAGACCTGCTGCTTGACGGGCATGCGCTCGACCACGGCCTCGACGGCCAGGTCCACGTCCCCGAACGGCGCGTACTCCAGCGTCCCCTCGATGCGCGCGAACTTGAGCCCCGCCGCCTCCCGGCTGAACACTCCCTTCTCGGCCGCCCTGTCGAGGAGCTGGTGGGCGTGGTGCAGTCCCGAGTCCAGAGGGCCCTGCTCGATGTCCTTGAGGATCACGTCCACGTCGTTGGAGGCCGCCAGCTCGGCGATCGCCCCTCCCATCACGCCGGCGCCGACCACGCCCAGCTTGCCGACCGTACGGGCCTTCTCGAGCGTCTCCGGGGCAAGGCCGTCACGGACGCCCCGGGAGAGGAGGAAGATGCGGATGAGGCTCTTGCACACGTCGGTGACCGCCAGCTGCCCGAGCGCCCGGGACTCGACCTCGAGCGCCTCGTCCATCCGCATGTCGAGGGTCTCCTCCATCACGTCCAGCGCCACGAGCGGAGCTGGGTAGCGACCCCCGGTCCGCTTCGACGTGCGTCCCCGGGCCATGGAGAACAGGACCTTCCGACCGGGCCCGGTCTCCTCGAGGAGCTTCTCGAGGAAGGACTTTTCGTAGGTGGACGGGGTGGTCCGGCCCGTCAGGAGGTCGCGCGCGAAGCGCTGCACCTGCTCGCGGAAGCCGTCGACCGAAAAGACCCGGTCGACGAGGGCGATCCTCGAGGCCTTCTCCGGCCCGACGGACTTGCCGGCCAGGATGATGTCCATGGCGTTCTGGATTCCGACCTGGCGGGGCAGCCGGACGGTGCCCCCGAAGCCCGGGAGGATGCCCAGCCGGGTCTCCGGGAGGCCGATCTTCGTGGACGCGCGGTCGGAGGCCAGCCGGTAGTCGCAGGCCAGGGCCAGCTCGGTCCCGCCGCCGAGGCACGTGCCGTCGATGGCGGCGATCGTCGGGACGGTGAGGTGGGCGATGCGCTGGAAGATCCGCTGGCCCTTGCGGCTCTTGGCCGTCGCGTCCTCCGCGTCCCGCAGCCGGGCGATCTCGTGCACGTCCGCTCCGGCGATGAACGTGCCCTCTTTCCCGCTCTCGAACACGACCGCCACGAGCTTACCCGTGGCTATGCGCGACTGGAGCTCCGTGATGAGTCCGTCGAGGCGCTCCATCACGGGCGTCGCGAGGAGGTTGACCTTCGAGCCCGGCCGGTCGAAGGTCAGCCACCCCACGCTGTCGGTGTCGACGGTGAGGGTGAGCGCCTCCCGTTCGGACGGATCGGATTCGGCCATCACATCACATCTTGAGTCGAACTTCCGCGTTGTCGCGAGTGAGCTTGAGCGTGTCGCCCTTCACGGTGTCGATCCTGACGTTCCAGTAGAGCTCCTCGAACGGCAGCTCGTAGCGGGCGTAGGCGTACCAGCGGTCGCCCTTGAACCCGGCCGTCGCGTAGCCGTCGTCGCCGGTCGTGTCCGCCTTCACTTCCTTGCCCCGGGCCTTGAGGATGCTGTCCACGATCGTGGTGTAGTCCGCGAACGCATCGGTCTCCCAGCTCCGGGTCACGGCCTTCATGGAGTCGGACCGCTCGATCGTGAGCTTCTGGAGGCTGTCGAATCGGGCGAACATCTGGTTCTTGCGGCGCTGGAGCTGGCTCACCTGCGAGTCGAGGCCGTTGAACGCCTTGTAGAGCCGCAGGTAGTTCGGGTCGCGGCGGTCCATGCCCTGGAGCCGCTCGGAGAGCTTCTCCAGGCTGTCCCGCTTCGTCGACCAGGCGTCCTCGGCCTGATGCCACTCCTGGTTGAGGTCGGCCACCTGCCGCTTCTGCTGCTGCAGGTCCTCGGGCACCTGGGGCTCCGGCGTCGAAGCCTTTGCGGCCAGGGCGTCGAAGATCGAGTCCCTGTCGTACGGCAGGAACTCGACGGGGACGTCCGCGGCGGGCTGCGCCACCGTGTCCTGCGAGGAGCTCGGGAGGACCTGGACCGTGATCGTCTTCCCGCAGGCGGTGAGGCTCACCGCCGCCACGAGGACCATCGGCAAAGCTCGAGCGCGCATCGACTCTCTCCGGGCTTCGGGGTACCTGGTTCGCACGGTCGGCCTCCGCGGCTCCGGGCCGGGACGGTCGCCTGGTGGCGGCCGCCGCACGGCGACGGTCCGCGGAGGATCCGAGACCACGAAGCTAGACGGGGCGAGCCGACTTTTCAACGGTGGCCGGACATCCGGCGTCCGGGCCGGGATCGGGACTCGATCAGGGGAGGGGGACCCGGGTCCCGCGCGGAGCCGGGGGGAGGGGCACCCCCGGCGGCGGGGCGCCACCGGGATCTCGCTACTCGAACAGGTGGTCGCCGAGGAGGTAGGCGCTCGGATCGACGTGATGCCCCTCGACGAGGACCTCGTAGTGGAGGTTGGGTCCCGTCGTCAGGCCGGTCTGGCCCACCTGGGCGATCACCTGCCCGCGCTCGACCCTCTCACCGCGGTGGACGAGGATGCGGGACGCGTGGGCGTAGCGGGTCTTGTAGCCGTAGCCGTGGTCGATCTCGACCATCTTCCCGTAGCCGTCGTCGGACCCTGCGAAGGTGACGACTCCGCGGGCGGCGGCCCGGATCGGGGTGCCGCGCGGGGCCGAGAGGTCGATGCCCTCGTGCGGACGGTTGTACAGGAGGATCGGATGGTAGCGGCTTCGGCTGAAGCCCGAGCTGATCCAGGATTCGTCGGCGGGGACGGGACGGATCGACGGCCGCGACAGGAACAGCGCCCGGTGGACCCGGAGGGAGTCGGCCGCCTCGCCCAGGCTCGTCGTGAGCAGGTGCGCCCGACGGAGGAGGTAGTCCAGCGTGCGGTCCACGTCCCCGCTCTCGCCGGCCGCCCCGGGATCCAGGCGCTGGAGCGCCTGGCGCGTGGGGTCGACCTCCGGAGGACCTCCCACGCCCACCGCCTGCACGTCGGGGTCGAGGAGCGGGAGTCCGGCGTTCAGCCGATAGCGCTCCTCGCGACTCGAGAAGTCGTCCACGGCCTGGCTCAGCGTGCTCATCCGGCCGTGGATGTCCGCGAGGCTGGAAAGGAGGGTCTGGTTCTCCGAGCGGAGGCGGGCCAGCTCGGAGGCGCGCCACGCGCCCCGTACGGCCAGCGCCACCCCCGTTCCCGCCGCGAGGACGAAGAGGAGGACGCCGATCAGGACGGCACGGACCGTCCGGCGGCCGACGCGGAAGCTCCGCGTGCCGCCGCCGGCGTTCTCGGGCAGGATCTGGACGGTCCAGCCTCGGCTCATCGTCCGGTCGCGGTTGGAGTCGTGGTCGGGGTGGCGGGCAGCTTCCCACGCAGGGGCAAGCGGCGCGCCATCCTCACGTCCGGAAGCATTCAAGCCGTTGCTGTCCTTCGAATTACAGGGTCATAGCCGGGCCCTTTCGGCAGGACGGGTCTGCCCGGCTTCCTGCAAGCCTTGCAGGGACGCTGCAAAACGTTCCCGTGCCGATAGGTGTGCGACCGCCGGCGCACGTTGCCGGATGCCGGCCCGCCCGTCAAGCGTCCGCGGGCTCGTAGCGGGGAAAGAGGACGTCCCCTCCGGCGACCTCCTGCAGCTCCGAGGTCCTCGTCTCGAGGGCGTCGAAGGGCGGGAGGCCGCCTTCCCCTCCGAGCTGCGCCCACAGGTGGACGGCCTTCCGCGGAAGGAAGGGCCCGAGCATCGCGGCGCACCCCGCCAGGGCCCGGACCAGCGAGCCGAGCACGGAGTCGAGCTCTTCCGGCGCGGCGCCCTCGTCCCTCTCGGCCCGCGCGAGGTCCCAGGGGCGGGCGCGGTCCACGAAGCCGTTGGCCTCCCGGGCCAGCTCCAGGCCCGCCTCCGCCCCCCGGTGGAGGAGGAGCGCTTCCATGGCCTCGTGATAGGAGCCGAGGATCCGCCGCCGGCTCTCGTCGAGCTCCGTGGACCCGCCCGACGTGACCCGCCCGTCCCGGTACTTCCGCACCATCGCCACCACGCGGTTCAGGAGGTTCCCCAGGTCGTTGGCGAGCTCGGCGTTGTACCGCTCGTCGAACCTGCCGATGAGGCGCTCCGGAGAGGCGAAGTCCCGGTCGCCGTCCCAGGGCGCCTCCCGCAGCATGAAGTAGCGGAAGGCGTCGGGACCGTGCCGCTCCACCATCGCCTCCAGCTCGAGCCGGGCCCCGGCCGACTTGGAGATCTTGCCCCCCTCCACGCTCACGAAGCCGTGGCCCCACACCGAGCGGGGGAGCTCGACGCCGGCGGACATGAGCATGGCCGGCCAGATCACGCAGTGGAAGCGCGTGATGTCCTTCCCGATCACGTGGAGGTCCGCCGGCCACCACTCCCGATACTCCTCGTCCGGGAAGCCCACCGCCGACAGGTAGTTGGTGAGCGCGTCGAGCCACACGTACACGGTGTGGTCCCCGGCTCCGGGGAAGGGGATCCCCCACGGGATCCTGGAGCGGGAGGCCGAGACGTCCTCGAGCCCGCCCTCGAGCAGGCGGAGGACCTCGTTCCTGCGGCTCCCGGGCCGGACGAACTCCGGGTGCGCCCCGAGGTGCTCGAGCAGGGGATCCCGGAAGCGGGAGAGGCGGAAGAACCAGTTCTCCTCCTCGGTCCAGGCGATCTCCCGGTCGGGGTGCATGGGACAGCGTCCGTCCACGAGCTCGTCCTCGGAGCGGAAGGCTTCGCACCGGACGCAGTAGTAGCCCTCGTACGTGCCCAGGTAGAGGTCTCCGGCTTCCCGTATGCGCTCGACCAGGGCCCGGACGGCGCGGGCGTGGCGGGGCTCTGTGGTCCGGATGAAGTCGTCGTAGGAGACGTCCAGGCTGTCCCACGCGCTCCGGAAGCGGCGGGCCAGCGCGTCCACGAGCTCGGCGGGCTCGACGCCCCGCTTGCTCGCCTCCTGGGGGATGCTCTGGCCGTGCTCGTCCATGCCGATGACGAAGCGGACCTCGTCCCCGCGGAGGCGTCGATACCGGGCGATCGCATCCGCGCCCATCTTCTCGAAGGCGTGGCCGGCGTGCGGCTCGCCGTTGGCGTAGTCGATGGCGGTGGTGATGTAGAAGCGGCTCATCGGGTCAGCGGCTCTCGCCGCCGGGGCCGTCCGCCCGGCCCCCGTCCCTCCGGTCGCGCCCGCCGCCGCCATCGGCATCCGGGCCGCCCTGCTTCCGGCGGCCGCCCTGGACGTCCTCCCGCAGCTCCTCGACGTCCACCGTGCGCCGCTCCCCCCCCTCGTCCTTCAGGGTCACCGTCTCCTTGAACAGGTTCCATCCGACCACCGTCTCCGGGCCGCGGGAGGTCTCCAGCGTCCGGCCCTCGGGCGGAAAGCGCTTGCGGGCCTGCATGTACGCCTCGTGCTCGTAGTGGAGGCAGGACATGAGCCGGCCGCACGCCCCGGAGATCTGGGCCGGGTTCAGGGAGAGTCCCTGGTCCTTGGCCAGCTGCAGGGTCACGGGCTTGACCTCGGGGAGCCACGCCCGGCAGCACAGCTCGCGTCGGCAGCGGCCGATCCCGCCCAGCCGCTTCGCCTCGTCGCGGACCCCGATCTGGCGGAGCTCGATTCGCGTGCGGAAGGTGGCCGCCATGTCGCGAACCAGGGCGCGGAAGTCCACGCGCTTCTCGGCCGTGAAGTAGACGGTGAGCTTGTTCCGGTCCCACTGCCACTCCGCCTCGCTCACCTTCATGCGCAGGCCGTGCTTCTGCACCAGCTCCCGGGTGCGCTTCCGGACCTCGGGCTCCTCGGCCCTGAGCTCGTGCAGGCGCTCGACGTCCACCGGTGCGGCCCTGCGGAGGGCCCGCCGGGACGGCGGGACGACCGGCCGGTCGCCGGCGTGCTCGCAGCCGCCATCGCACCTCACGTCCTCGGCCCGGACGGCGCGGTGGACCCACCCCAGGTCGCGGCCCCGGTCGGCCTCCACGATCACGTACTCGCCCTCCCCGAGGGGCGGATCGCAGCGGGCCGTGAAGTGGTCTCGCCGGACGCCCTTGAACTCGACCTGGACGATCTGGGCGTCGCCGGCCGGGGCGACCGGCCGGGGGACGACCGGGCGGGGCTCGGCCGCGCTCATGCCTCCTCCCAGACGCCCATCTCGTAGTACTTCTCGCGGCGGGTGCGGACGAGCTCCTCCGGGTCCGTCCCCGTCAGCTCCCCGAGGTGGCGCTCGAGGGCCTCTCCCACCGCCCGGGCGGTCTCCTCGGGGCGGGTATGGGCGCCGCCCGCGGGCTCGGGGATGATCTCGTCGATCACGCCCAGCTCGAGGAGATCCGCGGCCGTGAGCTTGAGCGCCTCCGCGGCCTGCGCCGCCTGGTCCCGGCTCCGCCACAGGATGGCGGCGCACCCCTCGGGCGAGATCACCGAGTAGATGGCGTTCTCCAGCATGAGGACGCGGTCGGCGACGGCGATTCCGAGCGCGCCGCCGCTCCCTCCCTCGCCGATCACGCAGGTGAGGATCGGCGTGCGGAGCCCGGCCATGACCATGAGGTTCCTCGCGATGGCCTCGGCCTGGCCGCGCTCCTCGGCCCCGATCCCCGGGTAGGCGCCCTGGGTGTCCACGAACGTGAGGACCGGGCGCCCGAACTTCTCGGCCAGCTTCATGAGGCGCTCGGCCTTCCTGTAGCCCTCGGGATGGGGCGAGCCGAAGTTCCGGGCCAGGTTCTCCTTCATGTCCCGGCCCTTCTGCTGGCCGATGACCATGACCGACCGGCTCCCGAACGTGGCCCAGCCGCCGACGATGGACGGATCGTCCCGGAAACGGCGGTCCCCTCGCAGCTCGATCCAGTCGTCGAAGAGCCACTCGACGTAGTCGAGGGTGAACGGCCGGTCCTGGTGGCGGGCCAGCTTGACCCGGTCGTAGCGCGACAGGTCGGCGAGGGCGTCGGACTGCTCCTCGTCCAGCTTCGCCTCGAGCTCCTCGATGTGCTCGGCCATGTCGATCCCCTCGCGTCGCGAGAGCTCCTTCAGCTCGGCGAGCCGCTCGCGCATCCTGTCGAACTTCTCGTGCTGCTCGAGCGCCATGGCTTCGTCCCTTCGGGCTTCGTCCCTCTCGCCGCCACCGCGCCGCTTCCCGGGCGATGGCGTCTCCCTGCACGCCTCATTCCCGGGAGAAGCGCACCCGGTCGCGACCCAGCAGGCTCCGGAGCTCGGCCAGGAGATCGGGGCTGGGCGTCACCCCCAGGGAGCGGGACGCCAGGATCGGGCCCTCGCCCGCCGTCCCCTCGTCGTGCCACTCCACGTACAGGGGGCCGCTCCCGCGGGATTCCTCGACGACCTGACGGACGCGCCGGAACACGCCGACCGGGAGGTCGTCGCCCTGCCTGAGCTCGATCCTCACCCCGACCCGGCCGCTGGCGCGGACCTCGGCCAGGCTCCGGGCCGAGTCTACGAAGATGGGCGGGTCCTCCTCGTCGCGCGAGCGGCCGGAGACGCGGCCCGTGAGGAGGACCGGCGCGTCCTGGCTGAGCAGGCGCCTGTGCTCCTGCCACGCGTCGCCGAACACCAGGGCCTGGGCCGTCCCGTGGAAGTCCTCCACGGTGAGCCGGCCCCACTCCCGCCCGTCCCGGCGGGAGGCTCGGACCTCGGCCTCGGTGACCACGCAGGCCAGGTCGACGTTCCGGTCGCGGTGCTCGGAGAGGTTCGCCGTGCTCACGTCGGCCGCGAACATCTCGACCACGTCCCGGAAACGGTCCAGCGGGTGCCCCGACGTGTAGAAGCCCAGGACCTCCTTCTCCCGCTTGAGGCGCTCGGCCTCGCCCCATTCGGGGACGCGGGGAAGCTCGGGGCGCGGCCTCTCGGGCGCTCCGCCCCCCCCGCCGAACAGCGAGGTCTGGCCGCTCTCCTTCTCCCTCTGGCGGAGCTGCGCCTCGCCCAGCACGGCCTCGAGGCCCGCGGCCATGGAGGCCCGCTCGCCGAACCCGTCCAGCGCGCCGGCCTGGATGAGGGCCTCGAGCACCCGCTTGTTGTTGAGGCGCAGGTCGATCCTCTGGCAGAAGCCGAAGAGCGACTCGAAGGACCCGTCCGCGCGCGCGTCCAGGATGGAGCGGATCGCCGAGTGCCCGACGCCCTTGATGGCCCCGAGGCCGAAGCGGATCCGGTCGTCGTCGACCACGGTGAAGCGGTAGCCCGACTCGGCGACGGCGGGCGGGAGGACCTCGATCCCGAGCTCGGCGGCCTCGTTGATGTAGGAGACGACCTTGTCCGTGTTTCCGATCTCCGAGGAGAGGAGGGCGGCCATGAACTCGGCCGGGTAGTGCGCCTTGAGCCACGCCGTCCGGTAGGAGAGGATGGCGTAGGCCGTCGAGTGCGCCTTGTTGAACCCGTAGCGGCCGAAGGTCTCGATGAGGCCGGCGATCTCCTCGGCCTGCCGCGCGTGGACGCCCGCCTCGACGCAGCGTTCCTTGAAGCGCTCGAGCTCCCGGGCGATGAGCTCGGCGTCCTTCTTCCCGACCGCCTTGCGCAGCACGTCCGCCTCGGCCAGGGAGTAGCCCGCCAGCTCCTGGGCCACCCGCATCACCTGCTCCTGGTAGACGATGATCCCGAAGGTCGGCTCCAGGATCTCCTCCAGGTCGGGGTGGGGGAAGGCCACCTCCTCCAGCCCGCGCTTGCGGCGGATGTAGACGTCGGTCATGCCCGAGTCGAGCGGGCCGGGGCGGATGAGCGCGTTGACCGCGATGAGGTCGTCGAAGCGGTCCGCGCGCATGGCCCGGAGCTTCTCGGTGGCCAGCGAGGACTCGAACTGGAAGATCCCGGCCGTCCGCCCCGACGAGAGGAGGCGGTAGACCTCGGGGTCGGCGAGGCCGATCTCCTCCCAGTCGACCTCGACGCCGTGGCGCTCCCCGATGGCCCGGACGGCGTCGGAGATGACCGTCAGGGTGCGGAGTCCCAGGAAGTCCATCTTCAGCATGCCCGCCTTCTCGAGGGCGGTCATGTCGAACTGGGTGATGACGGTCTCGTCGTCCGAGCGCGTGTCGGTGCAGATCGGGACGTAGTCGGTGAGCGGGCCCGGCGCGATCACGACCCCGGCCGCGTGCACGGAGCTGTGGCGGCTCAAGCCCTCGATCCGCATCGCGTAGTCCAGCAGCCGGCGGTGGCGCTCGTCCTCCCCGTACAGGTCCCGGAGCTCGGCGATCTTCTCGACCGCCTCCTCCACGGTGAGCGAGTAGCCGGGCCCGGAGGGGATGAGCTTGGCCAGCCGGTCGGTCTCCGACGGCGTGAAGCCCATCACCCGGCCCACGTCCCGGATCACGGCCCGGGCCTTCATCGTGCCGAACGTGATGATCTGTCCCACCGACTCCTGCCCGTACTTCTCGCGCACGTAGTCGATGACCTCGCCCCGGCGCTCGTAGCAGAAGTCGATGTCGATGTCGGGCATCGACACGCGCTCGGGGTTCAGGAAGCGCTCGAACAGGAGGTCGAAGTGCAGCGGGTCGACATCGGTGATGCGGAGGCCGTAGGCCACGATCGAGCCCGCGGCGGATCCGCGGCCGGGCCCGACCGGGATGTCACGCTCGCGCGCGGCGCGGATGAAGTCCCACACGATGAGGAAGTAGCCCGCGTAGCCGGTGCGGGCGATGACGTCGAGCTCGTAGTCCAGGCGCTCGCGGACCTCCTCGGGGAGCGGCTCCCCGTAGCGCTCCTTCGCCCCCTCCTGCGCCAGGTGGCGGAGGTAGCGGACGTCGTCCTCGAACGAATCGGGGAGCGGGAACGCCGGGAGGTGGTAGCCCTCGTCGAAGGAGACCTCGCAGCGCTCGGCGATGGCCAGCGTGTTCTCCAGGACCTCGGGCCGGTCCGGGAAGAGCCCGGCCATCTCGTCGGGCGACTTGAAATAGGTCTCCTCGGTCTCGAACCGGAGGCGGTTCGGGTCGGACTTGTCCTTCCCCGTCCCGATGCAGAGGAGCGTGTCGTGGGCGTCGGCGTCCTCGCGCCGCAGGTAGTGGGCGTCGTTGGTCGCCACCACCCCGAGGCCCAGCTCCCCGGCCAGCTCGAACACGCCGCGGTTCACCTTCTCCTGGCTCTCGATCCCGTGGTCCTGGACCTCCAGCCAGTAGTTCCCCTCGCCGAGGACGTGGGCGTACCACGCGGCCGTCTCGCGCGCGTCCTCGTACCGGTCCAGCGAGAGGTACTTCGCGACCTCTCCCGAGAGGCAGGCCGAGAGGACGATGAGCCCGTCGGCGTGCTCCTCGAACACCTCGTGGTCCACGCGCGGCTTCCGGTAGAAGCCCTCCGTGTACCCGATCGAGCTCAGGCGGACGAGGTTCCTCCAGCCCGCCCGGTTCCGGGCCAGGACGACCAGGTGCGCGTAGTCGGAGGGGGCGTCCCGGGGGGCCTCCTTCGAGCGGCGGTCCCCGTAGGCCATGTACAGCTCGCAGCCCAGGATCGGGCGGATCCCCCGGGCGCGGGCCTTCTCCTGGAACTCCCAGGCCCCGTAGAGGTTGCCGTGGTCGGTGAGCGCCACGGCGGGCATGCCCAGCCGGTCGGCCCGGTCCACCAGCTCGTCGATCCGGTTGGCCCCGTCCAGGAGCGAATACTCGCTGTGGGTGTGGAGGTGGACGAAGGACATCACCCGCCGCCGCAACGGAAGGAGGCCAGGATCTCCCGGACCTGGAGGACGTACTGGTACTTGCTCTTGCCCGGTGCGTACACCCAGCCGTCCAGGAAGTAGGTGCGGTCGGGACACTGCACCAGCCGGGAGATGAAGGGCCCTCCCGCCGGGTAGCCGGTCCCCACGTCCTTCCAGGTCCCGCGGACCTCGAGCGCCTGCCGACCGTCGACCTCGAGCCGCTCCACGCCGCCGGGGATCGTGTCGATGGCCTGCGGCGTGTGGTAGTAGAGCGTGTCGACGGCCCTCCTCCACCCGTAGGCCTCCTCCGCCGTGAGCGAGTCGACCCCGGGCCGGAAGGCCACCAGGACCGAGCGGATGAGCTCGCTCGGATCGGGGTTGTCGTTCCGGATCACGACCAGGCTGTCCCGGGCCGTGTCGACCTGGTAGACGGCGGGGAAGCGGAGATGGAACCGGTAGCGCGACTGGAGGTCGCGCTCGGTGGCCGTGTCCTCCCCGCTCACGTACATGCGCTGGTGGATGAACTGTCGGTACCGGGCGTCCACGAGCTCGGCGAGCCGCGGAAGCTGCGCCGCCCAGCTCTCGGCCTCGTGGGTCGGGTCCAGCACGACGGCCGTCGCGATCTGGTCTCGGGCCCAGACGTCCTGGGCCTGCACGACGGTGGACGGCTCCGGAGGCCCGCCTGCTTCCGAGGCGTCGACGATCTTCCGGACGTAGGGATTGTCGGGCGTCCCGAACACGATCACCTGCCGGAACAGATGATACTGGCCCGCGTGCGGCGAGGAGGTGTCGGCCTGCTCGAGGTAATACTTCTTCTCCTCCCGGACCGTGAACAGCGTCTGCTCCAGGGCCGCCCGGGTCGTGTCCTCCATCCGGCTCCACAGCGAGTCCGAGGAGGTGAGGACCACGAGGGAGTTCGGCTCACCCATGGCCGCCTGCTTGCCGCAGCCGGCCGCCGCGAGCGCCGCGGCGGCGGCCAGAGACAGGGAAAGGAGACGGAGGCTGGGACTCTTCACTGCGGCTCCGGGGGTGCGGGTGACGTCCGACGACGGGCCCGATCCGCGGCTCGCGTCCGTGTGACGAAGGTAGGGTCGGCCCCCGGCTCCAGCAACGTGACCGCGGGCCTTCCCGGGCGGGGTCCGCCGGCGGTAGAACATCCCCCCCGACGGCGGGTACTGGGACCCCGCGTGAGGAAGGCGCGACGGCCTCCCCGAGCGCTCAACCTCTTCTGGTTCCGGGAGTTTCGAGGCACCGTGTCGTCGATCCGAAACATCGCCATCATCGCCCACGTGGACCACGGGAAGACCACCCTCGTGGACCGTATGCTCCAGACCACCGGCACGTTCCGGGTGGGACAGGAGGTGCGGGAGCGCGTCATGGACTCCGACCCCCAGGAGCGCGAGCGGGGGATCACGATCTTCTCCAAGAACGCCTCGGTCCGCTGGACCACCCCGGAAGGCGAGGAGCTCAAGGTCAACCTGGTCGACACGCCCGGGCACGCCGACTTCGGCGGCGAGGTCGAGCGCATCCTGCGGATGGTGGACGGCGTCCTCCTCCTCGTGGATGCGTTCGAGGGACCGATGCCGCAGACCCGGTTCGTGACCCGGAAGGCGCTCGAGCTCGGCCTCCCCCCCATCGTGGTCATCAACAAGGTGGACCGCTCGGACGCCGAGCCCCTGCGCGTCCACGACGAGGTCCTGGAGCTCCTCATGGAGCTGGAGGCCACCGAGGCCCAGCTCGACGCGCCGTTCCTGTACGCTTCAGCGCGCCAGGGGTGGGCCGGGCTCGAGCCGGACGAGCGGGACGAGGGCCTCGAGCCCCTGTTTCGGACGATCGCCCGCGCCGTCCCCGAGCCGCCCGGTGACCCCGCGGGGCCCTTCCGCATGCTCGTCTCGACCCTCGACTACTCGCCCTACCTGGGGCGGCTGGCCATCGGCCGCGTCGAGTCGGGGACGGTCGAGGTCGGTGACCGCATCGCCGTGTGGCCGCTGGACGAGGAGGAGCCCTCCGCGGAGGGCAGGGTCCCCAAGCTCTACTCGTTCGAGGGGCTGGAGCGCCGGGAGGCGTCCTCCGCCCGGGCCGGGGAGATCGTGGCCGTGGCGGGCGTGGAGGAGGCCGAGATCGGCTCCACGCTGTGCGACCCCGAGCGCCCCGAGCGCCTGGAGGGGATCGCCGTCGAGCCGCCCACCATAGCGGTCGAGATCAGACCCAACGACTCGCCCTTCTCCGGACGCTCGGGCAAGTACGTGACCTCCCGCCAGATCCGCGAGCGGCTCGAGCGCGAGACCCTGAGCAACGTGGCGCTCCGGCTCGAGCCCACCGGGGACCCCGACCGCTTCCGCGTGGCCGGCCGCGGGGAGCTCCACCTGGCCGTGGTCATGGAGGGCATGCGCCGCCAGGGCTACGAGTTCTCCGTCTCCCGCCCCGAGGTCATCACGCGGGAGGGCGAGGAGGGGCTCGAAGAGCCCTTCGAGGAGGTCGTCGTCGACGTTCCCTCGGAGGCCATGGGGGTCGTCATCCAGAAGCTGGGCGAGCGCCGCGGCGAGATGGTCGAGATGTCGCGCGAGGTCGGCGGCCTCGTGCGGCTCCGCTTCCTCGTCCCCTCGCGGGGCCTGGCCGGCTACCGGTCGGAGTTCCTCACCGACACCAGGGGCGAGGGGACCATGCACCGACAGTTCGCCCGCTACAGCCCGTGGGCCGGCACGATCGAGGCCCGGCGCACGGGCGCGCTCGTGTCGATGACCGCGGGAAAGTCCACCGGCTACGCGCTGTTCAACCTGCAGGAGCGCGGGCAGCTGTTCGTCGAGCCCGGCGACCCGGTCTACGACGGCATGATCGTGGGCGAGCACGCCCGGGAGAACGACCTCGAGGTCAACGTCACGAAGGGGAAGAAGCTCACGAACGTCCGCGCCGCGGGATCGGACGAGGCGATCATGCTCGAGCCCGCCCGCAAGGTGACTCTCGAGCTCGGCCTCGAGTTCATTCGTGAGGACGAGCTGGTGGAGGTGACGCCGGACGCGATCCGGCTCCGGAAGCGCTCGCTGACCTCCCATGGACGCAAGCGCGACCGGCGCCGGGTGGAGGCCCCCCAGTAGGCTCCTCGCCGGGCGTCGCGCCGAGGCACCTCGGCGTCCCCCCCGGCAGCCCGAAAGCCTCGACTTGACACGTGCCGTGCCGGGCGTAGCTTGGCGCCTGACCGCATCAGTCCCCGAACCACCCTGGAGGCCTTCCCATGCCGCACGCGACGCTGGTCGGGTCCACCATCCTCGAGGAGGCCGCTCCCCGGCTCCTCTCCGAGTGGGAGGACGAGGACGAAGACCCGGATGACTGGGACGACGAGGACGAAGACCTGGATGATTGGGACGACGAGGACGACGAGGACGACGAGGACGACGACTGGGACGACGACGACTGGGACGAGGATCTCGACGAGGACGACGAGGAGTGGGCGGAGCTCGAGAAGGAGTTCGAGGAGGAAGAGGAGGACGATTCGGGCCGTCCCCCTCCCGAGGAATGGTAGGTCGCTGAGAGGCCGGGGACTCCCCGAGGGAGTCCCCGGCCCGTCCGCCTTCCTCGCGCCCCGGTCGGGGCCGCGTCGGCGGCGGGACTAGCTCTGCACGGTCGACATCGTGAAGGACCCGGCGATGTTGGCCAGAACCTGGGCCCGGACACTGTCCACGCTCGCGGCCTTCCGCGGATCGATGAGGCGCCCCGTGTCGGGGTCCCTGAACCAGCCCAGCAGGTCCACCGCGACGCCGATCTGGAGCTGAGCTCCATCGCCCAGCTGAATCGCAGACGGGAACGGCAGGCTCTCGGTCTGGCCCAGGGGCAGGTCCACCGTGAACGTCGTATCGTTCCAGGAGCCGGCCAGCTGCACGCTGGCTCCCTCCTTCATGCCCGGGTTCTGCTGGAGGAGCGCCTCATCCGCCGAATCCGCGGCCGAGAGCTCGTGGAGGCGGAACCACAGCTCCGAGTAGCTCTCCAACTGCACGTTCCCGAAGGCGACCCTCGGCACGATGTCGGTGGCCCGGAGCGGCACGTTGACCAGCTGCGGCGGCGTCACGAGCTCGTCGCACTCGTCGGAGTCCGACGTCTGGCCGCTGGGCGTCACGGTGCACGGGCTGCTCGCCGCGCTCCTGCGCAGCTCGATCTCGCGGAGGACCACCCGCGCCGCGGTGATCGTCAGGGTCGAGTCCCCGATCGTGCTGACGACCGAGGGCCGGGGCTGCACGTCGGAAGTCGTGCTGGCGGCCACCGAGCCGTTCGCGGAGGCCCGGGAGACGTCCAGGGTGACCGACACGAGCGGCGACCCGGTTCTCGTGTTCGTGACCTTGAGGCTGCTGCACGCTGCCGCGATCGCCGTCGCGGCGACGCACAGGCCGGCGACCGCCACGGGCCGCGTGAGGATTCGGCTCCAGGGTCTGTCGTCTCTGGGTTCCATGCGGGGTCCCATCAGGGTGGCGCGCGAGGCGGTCGCGCGTATGAGGAAAGGTGCGAATCGGTGTCTACAACACCGCGCGAGGCGACCATGTTCCCCGATGGGCCCTGCCGGACGAGCGGCGGTCGCTCCCCGTGCGGACCGGGAGCGCGGATCCGACGCCGCCCGGGCACGCTCCGCGCTTGACTCAGCCTTCCGGGCGGCTAGGTTGGCACGCCCCGTCGGCGAAGGGGTATCCGCTGCCTCCCCGCCGACACACGGGCCCGTAGCTCAGCCTGGTTAGAGCGCACGCCTGATAAGCGTGAGGTCGGACGTTCAAATCGTCCCGGGCCCACTCAGCACGGCCCCGTCAACACGGGGCTTGCGCGTGTCAGCAGCGGTCAGCAGCGACGGGCAGCGACCCGAGCAGCGGCTAATGTCTGACACACTACGTGGCACACCCGGCGGCGTCTAGCGGGCTTCCCTAAATTGCAGTGGATCGAGGCCTCGTCGAGATCGACTAGAACCGCCCGCGTTTCCTCCGCTCTTCCCGTCGCTTTCTGACTATCTCTTCCGCTCGCTTAGCGTACTTGCCCTTGGACATATCCTGCGTCGCGCGATTTCCAATATCGGCCCGGGAGCCGGCGGAAGTCCCGCATGGCCTGAAAGTCCTTCGGAGGCTCCGGGAGGAAGAACACGGCCAGTGGGCGCTTATATATGTTGGCGAGATTCCGCAGCTGCTTGATCGTGGGGCGGTTCTCCCCTCGCTCGAAGCTAAGGAGGCGATCAGCCGAGGTGTTTAACTTCTTGGCGGCTTCGGGAATGGAGTAGCGAGCGTCCTCCCGCGCCCAACGCAGGAGTTCGGGCTTTGCCACGGCGTAGATTCGGCGGGCCATCAGAGGGAGGCGAGACGCCTGTTTACCATGAGCCAACCCGATGTCTGAGGAGTGTCGTGTGGTGATCGGGCTGCTGCGTATCCCGCGCAGCCGTTTGGCGGCCCCACGGTCCATCTCGTCCCGAAGCTAGTCCGTGTCCTCCTCCACCGACAGGGATGTGCCACATCGGTCAGATAGGGAGGCGGCTGCTCCAGCGCCTCGAGGAGGTCGTCGATCAGCGGGCGGACCTCGTCCGTCTCCCGCCGACGTAGCGCGTGGACCAGGTACTCGAGGCCGTCCCGGCTGATGCTGAACCTAGTTCGGCCATGGGCGACCGATAGCGTCCTTCGGGAGCCCGTCCGGGCCCGCCATGGTGGCGAAGTCGCTCACCCTTCGGTCACTAGATCCAACCACCCTGGTAGGTGCACCAGGCGGTGTCTCCGGCCCCGAACGAGCCTTCGAGGGCGCGGGCGACGACGCGGTCCCCGGCCCCGGCCGCGACGACCAGGCCCGAGCCGTCCGTCGCTAGCTCCGGGCCGAGCCTGAACGAGCCGCCGCCATCGATGCGCGAGACCATCCCTCCCTTCCACACCCTCGATCCGTCCCGATCGTACAATCCCTAGGGCGGCAGCCCGTCACACCGTACGTTACATTGCCTCCGACGACCCACCACCTCCGGCGCATCACTCAAACGTTGGAGCCCCGGCGAGACCGGACGCGGATATACCGTAACTATCAGTGTGGATGTAAGTTAGACTTCCGCCTGACAAGCGTGAAGTCGGACGTTCAAATCGTCCCGGGCCCACTCTCAGAAGACCGTTGCCCCAGCCCGTCGGTCCGGGTCCAGGCCCACCGCCATCCGCGTCACGTAATCGACGACCCTCTCCCAGGCGCCTTGGAACTCCACCTCCGCGCCCGGGGGCAGGTGTCCCGCGAGATTCCGCTCCCAATCCGCCTCGAATTCGGATTTGCGATCCGTGAGGCGCTTGGGGATGTCCTCCGCCGCAACTTCGACTCCCCTGGCCGCCAGCTTCGTCGGTAGGGCTCGCAACACGCTGTCGTCGTCCACGCGCTCGCGGAGGCGGAAGATGTCGTACAGGTCGCGGGACACGGCGTGGATCCGCTGCCCGAGCGCGGCCCTCACCTTCTCCGCCATCACCTCTTCCAGCGAGTAGCAGGTCAGCGCGATCCCGCCGAGCTCCTCGACGTCGCTGAAGGGGTGGGCCATATCCCGGAGTACCGGATCGAACGCGAGGACCTCGTTTCTCGTGATGTCGAGGCGTAGGCCCGGCGGTGAACCCCCGCGCTCGTGAGGCCCCCGCCAGTACATCCGGAACCGGAGCGTTTCCCGTCCGTACTCGTCCTCGAGAATCCTGAGCTTCGGTTCTCGTGCGGCGAAGTCGATCCCGCTCGCCTCGGCTGCCTCGGTAAAGGCTTCGCGCACCGCCTCCTCGAGCTCCTTCCAGCCGGACCACCCGGTGGCCGTGAAGTCCAGGTCCTCCGAGAAGCGGTAGCCGGGGAAGTAGCACTTGCGAAGACAGGTCCCGCCCTTGAAGACCAGTCGCCGGGAGAGGGACGCGTGGCCGGCGATTCCCCGGAGCGCCCATACCAGCGCGTAATCCAGCTCGACGATTCGCGGCTCGACGCCCGCGCGCCCGGCGATCCGGCGGATCTCCGGGTCCCGGATCACTCCCCGATCAGGCCTTCTTCGGGCAGGTTCACCTCCACGCGCCACCGGGTCGCGATCCTGTGTGCCTCTCGCGGGCTGGGGGGGGGGGGCTTGCTGATTCCTGCGGTGAGGAGCTCCTGCCACTTTCCGAGTACTGCGGGTCCCGGCGGGTGTCCGAGCTCGAGGGCTTCGGCGAGGAATCCCAATCGCTTCACTACCGCCCCGGAGCCGAAGCGACGCAGGTAGCCCGTCATCCGGTTCCAATCGAACTCGCCGTCACCTTCCCGGAGCCCCCCGGCGACTTCCACAACGCCCCCGCTCAGCTCCGGGCGGTCCAGACAGTCGATGACGGTCTTCTCCCGGTCCGTCACGTCGACGGCCGTGAACCGGTGAAGGCCGAAGAGCCGCTCCCCCTTGATCCGCACGATGCGGAACCGAATCCCGAGGACCTCCGGCCTGCGGTTCTCCTTGCGGGCCGGGGTCTGGACGTAGGTGACCCGGGGAACCTGCTCGGTGAGATTCCAGTGGTTGAGCGCCGTCCAGTAGGCGACGGCGGCGGGCTTCACCAGGTGGTGGGCGATGACGAAGGCGTCCTCGGTCCAGCTCCTGTCGGGCCCCGCCTCGAGGGGGACGATCAGGTACTTGCCCTTCTCGACGCGCTCCAGCCAGCCCTTTTCGGCGAGGCGCTCCAGAGTTTCCCTCGTCGCCCGGCCCTCGCCCAGCACGTCGTAGGCGTCGTCCGTGTTGAAGATGTCCTTGTCCCTGGCCGCCAGCGTCGTGAGGAGCGATGCCTTGGTGTCGCTGAGGCCGATTATATTCTGATACGTCATTACCGACTCCAGGTCCGGTTATCACGTATCGGGATATAATACCGTGTCTCCGGTTCCGAACCGGCCGCCCATCGGGTTGTTACGGCTCTTCTCCTCCCGGGGCGTGCTGCTCCGCCGGGTCCGGAGGGAGAGCCCGGGCGGAGCAGCGCCTGCCACCCGTCGCTGCACCGGCGTGCGCCGGCCGGGATGACCGTGCCTATTCCTCCGCCTCGGGGCTCTCGTCATCCGACGCGATGTCGGAACCGTCGTAAGAATCGGAATGCCAAGCGGCCTCCTGCCCCCGAGGCAGGCGCGCCGAGCGGTTCCGATAGCACCGTAGAACGGCGTGGAACGGCCGGTCAAGAAGAGTGGAGGGGTCGAGACGGTGACCGGGCGGCTCCCTTGGCGCCCCTCGGCCGTGATTGAGGGCGCTTGAGGGAGCCGGACCGGTCCTACCGCCGCACCGTCAGGAGGTAGTAGTGGTTGGGCCGAGGGAGGTGGGTGGCACCACTGATCCCGCATCAGACCGCAGCGCCTTCCCATGGGATGACTCAAGACCAGGCCTTGAGTGCGGTCAAACCGCGTGCCTCCTCAGACCCTCGGTGGATGCTGGCGAACTCATCCGTGCGGATGAGCGCAACCAGCCCGAAAGCGACCGGCCTGTCTGGCTCTCGGTGGTCGATGTGCCACCGGCCGATGAAGATGCGGACAGGCTACCCAGCGGCGGATGACGGCGCCACCGACTGCCCGGTTCCCGAGACTGATGAATAGCGCGCCTCCTCTCTCAGCATTGCGCTTCAACTTGACGCTGATACATTCAAAAAAGCCAGAGTCATCGCGGACCGTCGCATCATTACCTGACTAGGAGCGAATGATGCAACGCTTTGGTGCCATAGTAGCGCTCGGAACCGCCTTTGCTTCGGGCGGTATCGTGACTTCATCTTCACCGTTGGCTTCGCTGTCGAGTCTCCCCGAGCCAGCGAGTCTCACGGCACCTTCTCATATCACCGCGCGGCCCATGACCTCTGCGGAGCTGGCGTCCACTGTCGGTGACGGAATCTGGACGCAGCTGGCGTGTACGGCGGGCGCCGTTGCCGTCTCGGCGACGCTCGATCCCGTCGCAGGGGTCGCCTTTCGCGTAGCCTGCGGAATCCTGCTCGATCCAGCACCCGCCGAGTAAGACTCTTTCCTCGAACCATGGCGGCGGGCGCGAGGCTCTGGTGGCTGTCCGTTCAGAGGTTGTCTAGACGTTCTCCCGGGTTCTGGCTCAGCGGCGTGGGCCTGAGCATCGCACTCTTCTACCAGATCGCCACAGCACCGGTGCTTGACGAATCCTGGATCTCAGGCCTCTTCTTCATAGCGGCCGGGAGCGCTGCATCGCTCCCGACGCTGTTCGGTAGAAGCGACCTATTTGATCCTGCGCGCTGGGCACTACTACCCACCTCTCCGACTGGCCGCTTGATCGTGCGGTTGATCACTGCCAATCCGCTCAGGATCATTCTCTCAGTCATCCTCTTGCTGGCGGCCGGTGGCATGATGAGCCGGGGGCACCTGGGCCCCATTCGCACGGTCTTGGAAGACGTACAGGCTCTGGGATGGTCGATCTTGGTTGCCCTGTTGGGCGAAGCCTCCGAGGTTCTCATTGGACGTCGCGCGGCCGGCCTCTACGTCATGGGTACATTCACGCTTCTGCTCTTCTGCGTGCAGGGCCTGGTCGCCTACCCACAGTTTCATGCCGAGATCGTAGCGCCCCTTGCGGCAGCCCATCTGTCGGCGTGGCTCCAGGCCTTCCTCTTGGGCTCTCGTGGTCCACTTGTCAATGAAGCCCTGTCGGCGGGAGCGATTCTCACGACGTGTTGGGTTGTCCTCCGTGTGGCGTCGCGGCTGTATGGCGCCCCGGGGGCTGGCCGGCGCTTGGGAGAAGGTCGCCGCTCCGGTCGCTTCGTTGATGCCATTTCGACCAGGGTGGATCCACGAGCCCCCGATCTTCTGGCGAAGGAGATCGCCTACTGCTCTCGACCCTCCGGACCCCGCGTTGGACTCCTGATAAGCGCCGTTCTCGTCGTACTTGGGTTCGTGGTGGGGATTCCGTTCTTCCTCATAGCAGTCACGTATTACTGGACCGTGCTCTGCTTCAACACGCTCGGACTCGACGTGCCCTACGGAGGTGTCGATAGATACCACCTAGTGCCGATGAGTCTGCGCCACGCCTTGCTCCGGCGCCAGATCGCAGTGGTATCGCTCGGCATCTTGCTCCTCGCGCTGGGGGCGGCCGTTTCACCTCTCGTCAGCGTTCGACCCGTTCTCCCGCTGCGCACCGCGGTCGCCGCCGTATTCGGACTCAGCCTCTATCTGTTCGCCACGGTGATCGGCGATAGGGTAAGCGTGCGCTGGCCTAAACGGCTGGGCATGCGAGATGTCCTTGTAAGCGGGGGTATCGTCTCCCGAGCGGCTTGGATCGCACTCTTCGGCTGGAGCATTCTCGAGGCTGGGCTATTGACCCTCTCGCTGATGCTGCTTCACCAGCTTTTCCCGCATCAGGATCCGGCGGAGTGGGTCTTTGGCGGACTCGCTCTGGCCTCGGCCCTCCACCTTGCGGGTTACGGGGCCTCTCTGTGGATCAGTTGGCATGGGGAAGGTGCGCGCCGGGGTGCCTGAGTCCGGACCGGTGCTCGAACTATCGGACCTCGTCGTCGAATACGGGGACGTTCGCGCACTTCAGGGCATCTCCTTCTCGATTCCGGCTGGGTCCATTACCGGCCTCGTAGGGCGAAACGGTGCTGGCAAGTCGACCACGATTCGGGCGATTGCAGGCATCGAAACCCCGGTGAGTGGTGTGATCCGGGTGTTCGAAAGGGAGCAAGGGGCCGATCGTTCAGAGATGCTCCGGGAGACTGGCTTCCTGTTGGACACGCTGGCCCTGTTCTCCTATGTGACCGGAGAGGAGATGCTGCGGTGGCTGGGAGAAGCATACGGGCTCTCCCGGAATGCCGCATCGATCCGTACGGACGACCTTCTCGACTTCTTCGACCTGGAGCAGGCGCGACATCGAGTCCTGGACGAGTACTCGACGGGCATGCGCAAACGGATAGCGATTGCAGCTGCCCTCATCCACGCGCCGTCGCTTCTTGTTCTGGACGAACCGTTCGTCGCCCTGGATCCCCTCATGGTACGGCGGCTAAAGAACCTCTTTCTGCAGTTCTCGGAGGCACGGGGGACCATACTACTGAGCTCGCACCTAATCGACACCGTCGAACAGATCTGTGATCGAATCGTCATCATCGAGGAGGGTCAGATCGTGGTGGCGGACGAGTGTGAGCGCGCCCTGAAGGAGGCTTCCGAGCGCCTCACCAGCGTGACGCTCGAAGAACTGTACGCGTCCGTCGTCACCGCGACAGCTACGCGTAGTCTGTCCTGGCTTACCGATTTCGCAAGATGAACGGGACACCTGGGCCTCAGGAAGGTGGAAGCCCGCAGCGGAGCAGGCGCGCAGTGTGGGCGCTCCTCGCCCTTCTGGCAATCCTATTGGTCTCGTGGGCGGGCCATCGGCGGACCGTCGCCTCCTATATCACTGCGCGTCTCGAGGGGTTCGACTATCGCGGCAGCCGTGGCGTGGTCTTCCAACGATCCGAGGTGACCTGCGGGGTGGCCGCGCTCGACATGGTGCTTCGGGCCTTGGGCGCCGATACGACCGAGGTGGACAGCTTGCGGCGGCTGGTAATGGCCCGCGGACGTGGAACGAGCGTCGGCGAGTTGGTCCGTGCGGCTCGCTCTGCGGGCCTTCAGGCGCGTGGCTGGGTGCTTCCGGAAAGGGCTTTGGCCCGAGCTCCTGTGCCCTTCATTGCTTACATGGGAGGGCACTTCGTCGTAGTCGACAGCGTGGGTCCCGAGTACGTCCACTGGCGTGATCCGGCCATTGGACGCCTCAGGGCGGACCTCAAGAAATTCAATAGGGCGTTCACCGGAAGGGCACTTCTCTTCCACCCGCCATCAGGCGACTCCGTGGGAAGTGGGCTCGCCGGGGGCGTTGTCGAGGCTCCCCGCAGACCGGTGCGGTAACGCTCCAGGACGATTTCGACGGGAGAGCAGACAGTCTGCGACCAACTCTCTTCATACCGGACCACATGCGGGAGTGGCGCTCCACTGAGCTGACCCCCGACGTTGATCCACCTCTTGTGGGACTCCGAAGTTGATGGTGGTGGCGAGGGCCTCCTCGCCCGGGGTCTCCTTCTCCGCGAACTCCACCGGGGTCAGGCCGCCAAGCGAGCTGTGGGGCCGGACGTGGTTGTAGTCTCGCCGCCAGGCTTCGATGGTCCTGCGGGCGTCCTTGATCGAGAGGAACCAGTGGAGGTTGAGGCACTCGTCCCGGAACGTCCCGTTGAAGCTCTCGATGAAGCCGTTCTGCATGGGTTTCCCGGGCTGGATGTCGTCGATGCGGACGCCCCGGGCGTAGGCCCGGGCGTCAAAGGCCCGGCTCGTAAACTCGGAGCCGTTGTCGGTGACCATCACCGCCGGAAGGCCCCTCTCCTCCCGGAGCCTCTCCAGGCTGTCGATGGCCCGCATGGCGGGGATCGAGTGGGCCACGTGGATGGCCAGGCTCTCCCGGCTGTACTCATCGAGGATCGTCAGGCACCGGAACGTCCGTCCCGAGCTCAAGGTGTGCGAGACGAAGTCCATGCTCCAGCGCTCGCCGGGCCCGCCAGGCTCCTCGCGGACGGGCCGGGCGACCTGGCTCCCTCGCTTCCTTCCCCGCCGTCGTACGGCGAGCCCTTCTTCTCGGTAGAGCCGCTGCACCCTCTTGTGGTTCACGCTCCAGCCCTCGCGCCGAAGGAGCTCGTGGAGCCGCCGGTAGCCCCAGCGCGTCCGCTGGCGGGCCAGGGCTCGGAGCCGAATCCGAAGGGCTTCCTGCGGGTCTCTCCGGCTCCGGTAGCGCACGGTCGAAGGAATAGGAATTCCAAGCGGCCTCCTGCCCCCGAGGCAGGCGTGCCGAGCGGATCCGGTGGCGCCGTAGAACGGCGGTGGAACGGCCGGTCAACAGGAATGGAGGGTCGAGAGGAAACCCCCCGGCGTGGTCCCAGCCGAGCATCTCGCGGACCGTGTGTTCTTCCCCGACGGCGCGACGTGTATCGGCGCCCTCGGCCCGAGACGAGGTCCGGTGCCGCCCCCCGCCTCAGTCGCCCACGATCCTCCGCGCGCCCAGCCACCGGTCGAGCCACCAGGCCTCGTAGTTGTCGGAGCCGGGCTCGAGCGAGCCCACGCCGACGCCGGAGCTCGTGGAGTGAATGAATCGTCCGTTTCCCACGTACAGTCCCACGTGGGTGACGCGCGGCGGATCGTCGCTGAACAGGAGAATGTCGCCCGGCAGGAGGTGCGGGACGTCGGTGGGGACGGGACTCCCGACCCGCGCCTGGCTGCGGCTCACGCGCGGGATGTCGATCCCGTGGGCCCTGTAGGCGTACCAGATGAGTCCGGAGCAGTCGAAGCCGCCGTTCGCATCGTTCCCGCCCCAGCGGTAGGGCTCGCCCATCATCGATACGGCGGTCTGCACGACCTCCGCGCGGAGGGATGGGGCGTCGGCGTCGGCCGGCACGTCCACGGGCGTCGGCGGAGGCTCGGGCATCGGGGTCGGGACGGCCCGCCCGGGCGTGGACCGGCCGCGCGGGCCCCCTCCCCACTTCACCGAGATCCCCGCGCTCAGCTGCCATCCCTTCCGGTCGTTCTCCCGGAGCGACCAGAATCCCCGGACGTGCCGGTCCTCGACGAAGCGGCGTGCTTCCGCCCGGATCCCGAGCCAGTCGAAGGGACGGACCTCGAGCCCGGCGCCCGCGCTCCACACGGCGGCGATGTCCACGGACCGGCCCACGTCGAGGGCGAGGCCCGTTCCGGCGACGAGGTACGGTGCGAGGCGGTCGCCGCCCAGATCCGCGGTGATCTCCGGGCGGAATCCATAAAGGGACCGGCCCAGCGGACTCGGATCGACCAGGCCGAAGGCGCCCAGCGAGAGGTCGAGGGGCCCGAGCAGAGGGCGACGCAGGGCCGCGGCGTACAGCGTCGGATCGGAGCCGGGCACCGCCCAGGTCCCCATCTCGACGTCCAGAGCTCGCTGGGCGTGCGCGGGGCAGGGCAGGAACGCGGCGGCCGCCAGCACCGCGGCCGCCGCGAAGGGGGTCCCGAGTCCGGCCCTCTGACGTCTCATGCGTTCGGCTCCGGTTCCCGGGTGGCATGCTCCGGTGCGACGACCCGCTTCACCTGGACTACCACGTCGCCGTCGCCGTGCTCCCTCTACTTCGCCTCCCGCAGGAGCCCATCCACCAGCCAGTCGGCCACCGCCTGCCGGTTCCTGGCCACGGTCAGCCGCCTCTGGTCCCGGGAGTTTCGGATGTTGCCGAGCTCCACCAGGACGGCCACGGGCAGGGTGTGCCGGAGCACGTACAGGTTCCTCACGTCCACGGTCCCGTCGTAGCCCCGGCCCGGCTGCACCCGCGCGTACTGGTGGCGGAAGGCGACGCGAAGCCCATCCGCCATGCGCCGGCCCCGACGGCTGGCCACGAGGAAGTGGACGTCGATCTGCGGGTCGCGCCGGCTCCCCCGGGCGTCCACGTGGAGGGCGAGGACGCGCTGGTACGTGGACCGGCCGCCGTGCTCGCGGTAGAGTCGGTTGATGATGCGGACGCGGTCGCGCAGCCGTCCCAGGTGACTCAGGGGGATGCGACTCCCTCCCAGGTAGCGCTCGTCGTGGTCGAGCGGGAAGCGGCTGCCGTCGCGGATCCCGTCGTCCGGATCCTGGACGACGAGGTGGACGGTCGCCCCCTCCTCCAGGAGGCGGCGGGCGACCCGGAGCGAGACGTCGTAGGCGATCTCGTCCTCGGGCAGCCTCCGGCCGGCGTACCGCCCGATGGTCCCCGGGTCGGGGCCGCCGTGACCGCCCACGATGTAGTAGACGCGGCCCGCGAGCCGGTCCGATCGGCGCTCCACGCGATCGTACTCCGGTCCGAAGATGGGGAACGTCCCCATACGGGAGCCGCCGGCCGGGACCGTGTACGACCGGCCCGCGAGGAGCTCGTCGCCGCGGATGAGGCGCTCCCGATTGCGGTCCTTGAACGCCTCGATGGCGGAGGGCGTGGGCTCGACGCCCGCCCGCTGGAGCAGGTTCCAGATCCCGTCGCCGCGCGCGGCCCGCAGGGTCGTGGTGCTGTCCGGCGCGTCGGGGCCGTTCAGCGTGAGAGCGTGCCGGGCGAGCTGGCCGGCGGCGGGGGGCGAGGCGAGGAGGACGCTCAGGACCGCGACGAGCACGGCCGGCGCGAAGCCGCGTCCGATGGCCCGCGCCGATGAAAGGGCTGTCTGGTGGCTCGCCATGCCGTCCGCTCCCGGAACGGAGGTGATGGCGAATGGGGGGACGCACTCAGCCTAGGAGGACCTACGGCTCCGGGTCAAGGCTGTTCATCCAGCGGCGGCCCGAGCATCGCGCCCTCCGGCGGGGTCGGCCGGAGCTGGACGGACCGGAGGTCAGCCCGCCGCCGGCTCCTCGAGACGAAGGAAGCGCGCCGCGTTGTCGTGGAGGATGTCCCGCTTCTGCTTCCCGGTGAGGAACGGCGCCTCGCGGATGGCGCGGATCCCCTCCTCGATGAGGCCGGGCCACACCATCTGGTCGGATCCGAACATGATCCTCTTCCCGAAGCCCGCCTCGACCAGGCGTCTGAGGTAGTGGTAGTACTCGGCCCGGGAGGTGGCCATCTGGAGCACGCCGGTCCCGACGTACACCTGGGGGTGCGCGTAGAGGAGCGTCAGCATGTCGTCGAGCATGGGCCAGCCGGCGTGCATCACGTAGACCCGGAGCCTGGGGTGGCGGACCAGCGCCTCCTCCAGGACCAGCGGGCTGTGGAGCCGCGCCCGGTAGCCGTCGAAGCCCAGGTAGTGCGCGCCGGGCGGGCCCGGGCCGATGTGGATGCCCACCGGAACGTCCAGCTCCTCGGCCACGGCCAGGTACGGCTCGAAGGCGGGGTCGTCCGGGCGGACGCCGCCGTACTGGAGGGTCACCTCGCTCAGGACCCGGTAGCGCCCCTCCTCGAACCAGCGGCGCATGGTGTCGGGGGACAGCGTGCCGAGCATGGAAGCCCCGAACATGAGGCCCGGGATGATGCGGTCGGGCGCCCGCTCCAGGTACTGGCGCACCAGCTCCGGGTCCCCGCTCGTCACGGCGGCGACCACGTGGTTGGCCTCCAGCGCCGCGAGGGTCGCGTCGCGGAGCGCGTCGTCCGTGGTCGGCGACCGGACCGGGTCGTCGCAGGGGGGATGCTTGGCGTGGGCCATGAACACTTCCGGCCACGGCCGGGCCGGGTCCCACGCCGGAAAGGCGGGCTCGCCCGGACAGAGCGCGAGGGGTGGTGGGCCCTGGGCGTCCGCCGCCAGCGCGTGCAGGTGCATGTCGATGACCGGCCCCGGCGCGGGCGGAGCGTCCGGGGCGGCGCAGGCGGAGAGGAAGACGACGGCCAGGGCGGCGCCGGGCGGCGCGCGCCTCATCGGTCCTTCGACCCCGGGCTCGACAGGCTCCGGTACAGGGTCTCGATCCACCGGTCCGGGCCGATGAAGCCCTTCCCCCATGGGGCCCACTCGTCGGGCAGGCCGTCGGCCTTCAGCTCGTCCAGGGACTTCCCGGCCTTCATCCCCGCGCGCACCACGGCCATGGTCCCGACGAGCATGCGGTGGAAGGCGCGCAGGCCCTCCACGCCCGAGACCTTCCCGTGTCCCGGGATGACCCGAGTGTCGTCCGGGATCCTGGCGAGCACGGCTTCCACCGCCCGCGCCATGCCCTGCACGCTGCCCCCCGCGTCCAGGTCGACGAACGGGAACATCCCGTCGAAGTAGTCGTCGCCCATGTGGACGACGTGCGAGTCGGGGAAGTAGACGACCGCGTCCCCGTCCGTGTGGCCGTGCGGGTAGTGGACCACCCGGATCTCGTCCCCGTTCATGTGGAGGGAGAGGGAGTCGGCGAACGTCACGAGCGGGAGGCCGACCCGGGCCATCGGCGGGGTCGTGTCTCCACCCCGCACCACCGGACGCGCCAGGCGGAGGCGCACGTTCTTCTGCGCCACGATGGGAGCCTCCTTCCCGAACTCGGGGTTCCCTCCCGTGTGGTCCCCGTGGTAGTGGGTGTTCAGGACCAGGCGCAGGCGCCCCGCCCCGATCGAGTCCAGCGCCGCGTGGATCTTGGGCGACAGGGGGGCGAACTCGTCGTCGATCACGAGCGTGCCGTCCTCGCCCATCGTGACCCCGATGTTCCCGCCGGAGCCGTACAGCACCCAGACCGGCCCGGCCACGTGCTCGGGGCGGACCTGAACGGTGTCGAAGCGGCTCTGCTGGGCGACCGCCGGTCCTCCACAGATCAGGCCGACCAGGATCGCCGCCACGAAGCCCGGGAAGGCGTGCGCGGTCCACTCACTCGTCGTCCGCCCGTGCCGCGAAGCGCTCTCGTCGATCCGATCCATTCCGTGCTCTCCTGGACTCGGGACCCGGTCGCGCCGTGCTCCCGCCGCCCTACGCGGCGGGAGCACGGCCTGAGGAGCACGAAAATTCCGGCGTCCGTCGCGGCGGCGCAAGGCGGAAGGGGCGATCAGCGTCCCGAGGGTCCGCCGCTCCCGCGCTGGCGACGCGGATCTCTCCGTCGGAGCGCCGGCGACGGGTGCGGCGCGGTCGCCACAGCACGTCTCCGGCGAGAACGGCGAGGGCGGCCGGACCGGAAGAGCCGCGCCGCTCCTCCGTCGGGACTCCCGAAGCCGGATGTCCCGCGCCGCCAACAAGTTGCCGGGCGGCCGCGGCGACGGCCCCGCCGCCGGTGCGCCGGGCCTCGCTCCGGGTGGCGCGACTCGTGAGTGGGAAGCGGGCCGGGCGACGGTTCCGACGGACGGTTCCGACGCCCGCCGGCTGCATTCCCGGTGACGGAGGGGCCGGCGGTCCACGGAAGCGGGAGGTTCACATGTCACCTTCGAGAATCGCCGAGGGCAGGGACGAGCGCGAGCGATGCGCGCGGGAGGCGGCGCGGAAGCTGGCCGCCATGCTGGGAGAGCTGGACGCCGTCGCGGCGCTGATGGCGACCGCCGGCGATCCCGCCCTCTACAACAGGAGCAGGTCCATCCGGAGCTCGGTGGATCGTCTCCAGGTGGACGTCGCCGCCGCCGTCGGGGATCTGGTGCGGGAGCGCGTGGTCGAGGAGATCGCCGCGCAGCGGACGCTCGGTTCGGGACGCAAGCTCTCGGTGGCCTGAGCCGGAGCGCGGGCTCAGCCGTCGCGGACCGCCATCCCCTCCCACAGCCGCGCCCACGCCTCCAGCCCCTCGCCCACGCGGCGCACCCGGAAGAACTCGTTGGGCGCGTGGAAGTCCTCGTCGGCGGTCGAGAACGAGAAGAACAGGGTGCCGAGCCCCATGAGGCGCTCGAAGAGTCCGGCGATCGGCACCGTGCCGCCTGACCGGACCCGGAGGGGATGGACGCCGTACACGTCGAACAGCGCCCTGTCGCCGGCGCGCACGGCGAAGTGGTCCTCCGGGAGGCTGGCGGGGTGCGCGGCGTGGTCGCCCGATCGCACCTCGAGCCGCGTCCCGGCGGGAACGTGCGACTCGAGGTGCCGGACCACGAGCTCCTCGATCTCCCGGGGGTCCTGGTCGGGCACCAGCCGGCAGGTGATCTTGGCGTGCGCCTCGCTCGGGATCACGGTCTTCCCGCCCGGCCCCTGGTAGCCGCCCCACAGGCCGTTCACTTCCAGCGTGGGCCGGATCCACTGCCGCTCCAGGGTCGAATAGCCCGGCTCCCCGAAGGTGGCCGGCGCGCCGACCTCCTCCAGGTACGACGCCTCGTCGAAGGGAAGGCTGCGGATCGCCTCCCGCTCGGCGTCCCCGAGCTCACGCACCCGGTCGTAGAAGCCGTCCACGGCCACCCGGCCGTCGGGCCGGTGCAGGCCCGCCACCAGCTCGGCCACCGCGTGCAGCGGGTTGGCCACGCCGCCGCCGTGCCGGCCCGAGTGGAGGTCCTTGGAGGCCGCCCCTAGCGTGAGCTCGAGCCCGACCACCCCGCGGCTCGAGAGCGTGAGCGACGGCTCGTCGATCCGCCACATGGCGCCGTCCGCGGAGAGGACGACGTCGGCGGCGAGCATGTCCTCGTGTGCCTCGATGAACGCCTCGAGGCTCGGGCTCCCGATCTCCTCCTCGCCCTCGAACAGGAACCTCACGTTGAGCGGGAGCGCTCCCTCGGCCGCGAAGAAGGCCTCGGCCGTCTCGATCGGGAGCAGCATGGGCCCCTTGTCGTCCGAGATCCCCCGCGCGTAGATGCGCCCGTCGCGCAGCGTGGGCTCGAAGGGCGGGCTCTCCCACTTTTCGAGCGGGTCCTCGGGCTGGACGTCGTAGTGGCCGTAGACGAGGACGGTCGGCCGTCCGGGAGCCTCCAGCCACTCGCCGCAGACGACCGGGTTCCCGGACGTCTCGACGAGCCGGGCCGAGACCGGTCCCGCGGCCGCGAGCCGGGCCTCCACCCACTCCGCGGCCGCACGGATGTCGGCGGCGTGGCCGGGGTCGGCGCTCACGCTCGGGATGGACGCGAACGCGATCAGCTCCTCCAGGACCTCGTCCCGGCGCGAGCGCAGTCGGGCGAGCACGTCGTCCAGCGCCATCACTTCCCTCCGTCGATCGAGAGCACCTGTCCGGTGATCCACCCCGCCTCGTCCGAGGCGAAGAACAGGACGCCGTGGGCGATGTCCTCGGGCGTCCCGAGCCGTTTCAGGGCGATGCGCTCGACGAGGGCGCGCTGCCCCTCCTCGCCGTACGACCGCCACTGGCGCTCGGTGGTGGGGTTCGAGCGCACGAAGCCGGGCGCGATGTTGTTCACGGTGATGTTCCAGGGTCCGAGCTCGTGGGCCAGCTGCCGGGTGAGGCCGATCTGCGCGGCCTTGGCCGAGGCGTAGGCCTGGATCCCGGTGAGGCTCACGCCCAGGCCGGCGCCGCTGGAGATGTTCACGATCCGGCCCCGGCGGGCCTCCTTCATCCGGGGCGCCACGGCCTGGGCGAACCAGAACGCGGCGTCGGTGTTCACCTCGAAGATCGCCCTCCACGCTTCGGGACCCACCTCCTCCAGCGGGCGGCCGACCTGCCCGAGGACGCCGCCGGCGTTGTTCACGAGGACGTCGATCCGTCCGTCCGCGGCGGCGACCTCATCGACGAAGGCGCCCGCGGCCGGCCGCTCGGCGACGTCGACCACCCGCGCCTCGCAGGCCCCGCCCGCCTCGCGGCACAGGCGCGCGGTCTCGCCGAGCTCCTCCTCCAGGACGTCGCACGCCCACACGCTCGCCCCGGTCCGCGCGAAGGCGAGCGCGATCGCGCGGCCGAAGCCGTGCGCCCCGCCGGTGACGATGGCCGTGCGTCCCGTGAAGTCGTGGGTCACGCCGGCTCCTTCCCGGCCGCCGCCGCGGCCAGCGCCTCCAGTGCGTCGCGCCCCTGCTCGCGTTCTCCCCTCTCGATCTCGTGGACGAGCTCGACCAGCCGGTGCGTGAGCGGCGTCGGCACGCCCGCCTCCGCGCCGAGGCGCGCCACGATCCCGAGCTGCGCGTCGACCTCGGTGGGGCGCTTCCGCACGGCCAGGTCCCGCCAGATGCCGCTGTGCGTCTTGGCTGAGCGGCGGTTGAAGGCCACCAGGGCGTCCAGCGACGCCTCCGCGGCGCCCGGCTCCGCCTCCGGCAGGTAGGCCGCCGGGTCGAAGCCGTCGAACGCCTCGGGCTCGACCCCCCGGGCGGCCGCCACGGCCAGCGCCTCGCGGGCGAGCGCCACGTACACGTCGCGGTACCGGGGCAGCGCGAGCGCGTCGGCGATCGCGTCGTTCGTGAGGGCCGTCGCGAACAGCATGGCGCCGTAGGCCTCCTTCCCCCACAGGTAGCCCCGGATGTTGGGCGTCACCCTGGCCCGCTCGTCGAAGTCGGCCCACGCGTCGCGGAGCGCCCGGGCCCGGTGCGTGATCTGCCCGTCGATCTCGCCGAGGACGACGGCCCCGCGACCGCCGAAGTGGATCACGCCGGGCTCGAGCACGTCGGCGCCGAAGTTGAGGAAGGCCCCGACCGTGCGCTCGGCGCCGGCCGCCGCGGCGATCGCCAGCTCGTTGAGCCCGTTCTGGGCCGAGACCACGCAGCCGGAGGCGGCCAGGTGCGGGAGGAGGGCGGGCAGGGCCCCCTCGGTGTGGTGCGCCTTGGTCGCGAGCACGACGCGCTCCCACTCGCCCGAGAGCGTCCCGGGAGTGAAGGCCGGCGCCCGCGCCGTGAGCTCCTCGATGGGGCCGGTGATGCGGAGGCCGTCCCGATCGATGGCGGCCACGTGCTCCGCATCCACGTCCACGAAGGTGACGTCGTGGCCGGCCCGGGCGAGGAAGGCGCCGATCGTGCCCCCGATCGCGCCGGCGCCCCAGATCAGGAAGCGCACGGTTCACCTCCGGCGCCCGGGCGTCCGGCCGCGCGCCGCGTCCCTCCGCTCACTTCCACCCCTCCTCGAGAATCTCCCGCGTCTCCCGGACCGCGACCTCCCACAGAGCGAGCACGTCCTCGTCCGGCCGCCGGTGCCGGCCGCCGAAGTTCCCGTCGCCCAGGTAGTCGCGCACGCCCTCGGGGCCCAGCTGCCGGATCTTCGCGTGGTCGGCCATGGGCTTCGGCTCGTCGGGCGCCTCGACACCGGGTAGGCGCGTCCACGGGAAGTTCTCCATCCACGAGCCGTGCGAGGCCGCCGGGTCGATCTCCTGCACCTTCGCCCACGTCCTCGGGGCGTTCCACCAGTCGTGCACGACGAGCCGGCAGCCGGGGTGGTCGGCGGTCCACTCGGGCACCAGCGGGTGGACGGCGCCGTTCCCACCGTGCCCGTTCACGACCAGGATCCGGCGGAAGCCGCTCCGAGCAAGCCCATCCAGGATGTCGCGGACCACGGCCAGGTGCGTGGACACGCGGAGCGAGACGCTGCCGGGATAGGCGGCGAAGTAGGGCGTCACCCCGTAGGCGAGGACGGGAAACACGGGGACGCCGAGCGGCTCGGCCGCCTCGGCCGCCACCCGCTCGGGGAGGATGCAGTCGACGGTGAGCCGGAGCCGGGCGTGCTGCTCGGTGCTCCCCAGCGGGAGCACGGCGCGGTCGTCGCGCCCGAGGTACTCCTCCACCTGCATCCAGTTCATGTCGCCGATGCGCACGTCGCCGCCTCCTCTCCGGGGGTCGGCGACAAGCTACGGGAGGGCTCCGGCACGGGCGAGGCTCCCCGCACCGGACGCCGCCGCTCGCGACTCATCTGTTCGCCAGCGGTACACATCGTACCACGCCTGTAACGTATCGGCCCACACCAGGACGCGACGCATGAGCTCTAACCATCTGTCATGACCTGAGTTGGCCTGTCCGTGACGACCGGCACGTCGTGTGCCTTCCATGGCGGGCCGTGAAGAGAGAACTGCGGGCGGCCCCCGACCTGACGATCGAGAGGTTCGCGGTGGACATCGGCCATGACTCCGGGTACGCGATCGTGTGGTAGCGCAGTGTACATGCGAGATTCCGAAGCCGAGATCCATCGGACCGCGGAGCTCCTCCAGGAGGGGCGCTTCGCCGAGGTCTTGAGTCTTCTCGAATCGAGGGGCGCGGGGGACGTCGCCTTCTCCCCGACTCTGGCCCTCCACTGCGCGATCGCGCACGGGAGGATGGGCCGGCACGAGGAGAGCGTCCGCTGGGTGGAGCTCGCGCTCGAACGTGCCCGGGCGGTCGGGGACACGGCCCTGCACGCTCGTGCGCTCGACGTCCGGGGGGCCATCGCGCTCGACGCCGGATGCCTGGACGAAGCCGAGGGCCACTTCCGGGCCGCCCTGTCGGAGGCCGACGGGGTCGCGGACCACGCCATCGTGGGGAAGTGCTGCAGCAACCTGGGCGTCGTCGCCAACGTGCGGGGCCGGCACAACGAGGCCGTGGTGTGCTACACCATGGCCATGGTGGCCTACCGGAGGGCGGGTCTCGAGCGCGGCGTGGCCGAGACGCAGAACAACCTGTGGATCACCCATCGGGACCGGGGGGACCTCCCGTCGGCCCTGGAGGCCGCCAACAGGGCGGTGCGGCTGGCGGAGAAGACCGCGGACCGGGCCCTGCTGGCGCTGGCACTCCGCGGACGGGCGGAGATCCACGTGCTGTCGGGCGATCCGCACCCGGCCCTCCGGGAGATCCAGCTGGCCCTGAAGCTTCGCCGGGAAGTCGGGGACGTGACCGGAGAGGCCGGCGACCTCCGGGTCCTGGGGCTGGTCGAAGCCGCGCTCGGACGGCGGGCGGCGGCCGAGCGCACCCTGCGCACGGTGCTCGAGCGCGCCCGGCGTTACGGCCGTCCCCACCTGGCCGCCGAGACGGGCCGCGCGCTGTTCGAGCTCCTGGCCGACCAGGGCAGGGTCACCGCGGCACGAGACATGGCCCGCTCCGCCCGCGTGCGGTTCTCCCGCCTGGGCGCGACGGCCGAGGTGGAGCGCCTCGACCGTCTCATGGAGACCTGCCTGGGCTGATCCCCCACGGGGGGCCTCCCGTCTGCTGCGATCCGTCTCACCCGGTGCGGTCGCCTCCGCGTCCTGCGACTCCCTCCGCGCGCGGCCGGTGCGCGTCGGCCTTGAGCCCGGCGCGCTCGCGGCTAGTTTGGAGGGCGCAGCGCATGGTCACGGGGGACCCTCACACGCCACGGGACGTCGGGATGGACATACAGCTCACCGGGAAGGTCAGGCAGGTGCTCGAGGAGCAGTCGGGGGAGGGGAGGAACGGCCCCTGGCGCAAGCAGGAGTTCATCCTCGAGACCGAGGGCGACTACCCCAGGGACGTCTGCATCGTCCAGTGGGGCGACAACATCGACGAGTTCGACGTGAGCGAGGGGGAGAGGCTCACCGTCCACGTGGACGTCCAGAGCCGCGAGTACAAGGGACGCTGGTACACCGACGTGAAGGCGTGGCGCGTGGAGCGCGCGCCGGAGCCGGCGGCCCCGGGCCCCTCTCCCGACGACGAGCCCTTTCCGGCGCCTCCTTCGGACCTGGGCGACGACCTGCCGTTCTAGCCAAAAGGTGGCGGCGTACGCCGAGGTACGTGGGGTGTGCATCGCCCTTCCTCTCCTGGCCCTCCGCCGGGCGGCAGGATGTGTCGCAGCCTTGCAGGATCCGGGACCGTACGGGTCCGCGACGATCGGCCCGGCGAGCTCCGTGAGGGGGGGCGGAAGCCTCCATATCGTCGTGCTGCAAGGGGTTCGGAGACTCGCAGACCACGGGCCCTCGGGCTGGAACGGCGGTTGCGCCACGATCACGACGATCGGTGGTGGCGTGGAAACCCGCGGGAGCGAGAGTGCATTGAGCGTGCAGGAAGGGCGGTCGCTGCCCGAGGTCGATCCGGACGTGGTCTACAGCTCGCTGCCCGATGGAGCGGTCCTCCTCTCTACCCGGGAGGAGGTCTACTTCGGCCTGAATCGTACGGGGGCCCGCATCTGGGAGCTCCTGCAGGAGGCGGCGACGGTGGACGAGCTGTGCTCGGAGCTCCGGGGAGACTTCCCGGATGCACCCAACGGACAGCTCCGACGGGATGTCCTCGATCTCCTGGGGGAGCTCGAGGAGCTCGGCCTGGTCGCGTCGCGAGGGCAGTGATCTCGGGCCGCCCGCTCACTGGTGGGCCGGGCCGAGCGGGAGCTGGCCGACTCCTTCGGCTCGGGCATCCGCACCGGGCTCCCCGAGGCGTGCGGCTCGGGTCCCGCAGTCCCGGCTCGCCCCCGGAGCGACGAGCGTCGTGACGGGGCCCGGGACTCGCGCGAAGGAGGCACTGCGAGTCGTGCGTGCACTCGGATGGTCGAGTTACCTCGGGGCCCAGGTGGCGCTCCTGCGGAGTGAGATCGCGGTTCGCCTCCGGCGCCGGGGTCGGCTCGCGTCCAGAGAGTTCGAGCGAGCCGAGTCGGACGCTCCCACGCGGCATGTGGACGATCGGGCCGGGGGCGTGTCATCGGCGGAGAAGGCGGTCGAGCACGCCCGCCGCCGGGCCCGGGTCCTGGCGGCCGCGGCGGCGGTCGGTCCGATACGCTCCCGATGCCTCGTCCGGGCCGTGGCGCTTCGCCGCTGGCTCGAGACGGAGGGACACCCCGGCGCCCGGGTCAGGATCGGTGTTCGGCGGGAGAGCGGCGCGTTCGAGGCCCATGCCTGGGTCGAGCTCCTCGGAGCGAGGGTGGACGCCTCGTCGTTCGCCGGAGGGGACGTGGACGGCTTCGTCCAGCTCGACGAGGTCAGGATCAGCGATTCCCTGTGAGCGCCATCCTGGCCGTCGTGAGTGCCCCGACCCCGCGCCGGATGGAGCCCGGCGCTCCGGAGGCCCTCCTGGAGGCCATGGCATCGCGGGGTTCGGACCGGCGCGAGGTCTGGCGGGGAGCGGGAGCGGCCGTCGGCGTCGGCCGCTACGCCTGGGAGACGTCCGGAGCCTTCGCGGGACGAGCCCTCGTGGTCCACGATGGAAGCCTCGTCGTGGCGGCGGATGCCACGCTCTACGGCCGGGAGGACCTGGCGCGCCGCTTCCGCTCGGAGGGCGTCGCCGCCCGCGGCCCGAGTCCCGGCCACCAGGTCGCGGCCGCCTACCGGGCGTGGGGCGTCGAATGCGCGGCCCGACTCCGCGGCGACTTCGCGTTCGTGGTGTGGGATCGGGACCGTCGCCGCCTCCTGGCGTCACGGGACTTCGCCGGCACCCGGACGCTGTTCCACGGCCGCTGCGGATCCGACTGGGTGGTGGCGTCGACGTCGGACGCCCTGCTGGCCCACCCGGAGAGCGCCGGACGCCTGGATCTGGCGGCTGTCGCCTCGACGGCCGCGGGCCTGTGGGAGAGACCGTCGGAGACACCGTACCTGGGGATCGAGGCCCTGCCGGCCGGATGGAGCCTGGTGATCGATCTGGATCGCGCGTCGCCGGAGCCGACGCTCCGACGGCATTGGTCTCCACCCGCGTTTCGGCCCCGCTCGGAGCTGGATGCCGACCGGGCCGCCGATCGGCTGCGCGATCTCATCGTGGAGGCCACCGCCGAGCGCCTGCCGCCGGACGCGCCGGCGGCCGTATGGATGAGCGGAGGCTGGGATTCCACGGCCGTGTTCGCCGCCGGACGGCACGGGCTCGGCGACGAAGGCGCCGACCGCCTTCGGGCCGTCTCGATGAGCTATCCGGAAGGCGATCCGGGCCGGGAGGACGAGCTCATCCGATCGGTGGCCGAGCGCTGGGACGAGGCGGTGACCTGGGTGGACATAGCCGATGTGGACATGTTCGAGAACGCGTGGGCACGCGCGTCGGCACGCCAGGAGCCTTTCGCCCATCCCTTCGAGTCCTGGAACCGCGAGCTGGCCCGGGGGGCGCGTGCGACGGGCTCGAGGGTCGCCCTGACCGGCAGCGGCGGCGACCAGCTCTTCCAGGTGTCCGACATCTACCTGGGGGACCTCCTGCGGCGTGGAAGGTGGCTCACACTCGTATCGGACCTGTGTCGCAGACGTGCATCAGGTGGGTCGATGCGCGAGGACCTTCTCCGATGGATTCTGTGGCCCAATCTTCCGCGACGGGTACGGGCCCGGTGGGACGGGTCGAGGCCCGGCTCGATGCCGAGAGGGTACCTGGACAGGACCCTTCCGAACTGGATTCGTCCAGAGTTCGCAAGGGCCGAGGGCCTTGTCGAACGTCAGCGCCAGCCGTTGCCGGAGGCCGGGGGCGCGGACCTCGCCGATCGGGAAATGCTGTTCTACCTCACGGCTCCCTTCTTCTCCAGGGTGGCAGGCCGGGTGTTTGCGTTCGGCTTACAGGAAGGAGTCGAGATCCGGTCGCCCCTGCTCGACGGGCGGCTGGTCGAGTTCGCGGCGCGCAGGCCGGTGTCCGAGCGAAACGACGGCCGGGAGACCAAGCGTCTGCTGCGCCGGTCGATGCGAGGACTCCTGCCGGAGCGGGTGCTCGCCCCGAGGCCCCACAAGACGGGCCTGACCGGGGGGCACTTCCTCGCGTCGACGCGGCGGGCCCTTCCCGCGCTGCACGCGGACCTGGCCGGCGACCTGTGCCTGGCGGACCTGGGCATCGTCGAGCCCGAGGCTCTGGCGGGGGCGGTCGAAAGCTACGGACGAGGTGGATTCGGAGAGGGAATGGGACTGCGACTGTTTCTCACTCTGCAGACCGAGATGTGGCTCAGGCTCCGGGTCCTTCGGGACTCGGTCGGACATACCGCGGCCGCCAGGGCCGCGGACTCTACGGGCGAGTCGCCCGGAACCCGCGATGACGAGAGGTTCTCTCATGTATGAGAAACCGCGAGTGGAGCGGTTCGGGACGTTCAGGGACCTGACCCGGATCGGGTTCAGCGGAACGGGGGATGGTTTCCTCATCCTCGCGTCCCATACCCATGCGACCAGCGATACGGGCAGTACCGGCGACGATCTCCGGTCCTGACGACACCCCTCCTGCGGGTCGGGAGGCCTCTTCGGGGGCCTCCCGACCTCACAGTCCATCTTCCTCTCCTTCGTGCCTGGAGCCATGAACCACTACCGCTTGTTCGGCGGTACTCTCTCCTCCGACATAGAGTTTCCGGGCCTGCGCGAGACGGATGCCGACGTCGCGGACTGGAGTCTCCTGCGGGCGACGACGCCCGTGGCGGCAGCCTCGGGCCGGCTGCTCGGCTCCGAGTCCGTCACGCACGGCGTCGAGGTTCGGCTGTGGACCACCGACTCCGGCTACCGACTCGACTACGACGATACCGGGACGTTCACGATCGATCGGGCCGGGAGCGACATTCACTGGACGCCCGGTCACGCGGGCCTGGAGACCGTCAGGATCGACGTCACCGGGCGCGTGCTCGCCTGCGCGCTCCACGCTTCCGGAGTCCTCACGCTGCACGCGAGCGCCGTGGTCTTCGACGGGAGGGCCGTGGCCTTCCTGGCCCCGAAGGGGTTCGGGAAGTCGACGCTCGCCCTGGCGGCCGTGCTCTCCGGGGCCACCGTCCTGACGGATGACACGCTTCCGGTGGAGGTGACCGAAGCTGCCGTTCTGGCCCGTCCCGGTCTCGGGCAGCTGCGGGTCCGGGGTGACGTGTCGAGCCGACTTCTCGGGCCCGACCCGGCGGCAGATGACGGTGGAGCCGCCCGCAAGCGCGTGGTGCGGGCGCCCGAGCGCGGCTGGTCCGAGGACCGGGCCGTGCCGCTCGACGCGCTGTACGTTCTCTCGCCCGTCGACCCCCGGACGGCGAGGCGCGCCCGGCGCCTTCGCATGCCCACGGTCGAGGCTGCATTGATCCTGACATCGAGCGCCAAGCTCGGAGGACTCCTCGGAGGCTCGGAGGCGGGGGACGTGCTCGACCGGAGCTCGGACCTCGCGCGGCGTGTTCCCGTCTATGCCCTCGAGGTGCCGCGCACGCTGGATGCTCTGGAGTCCGTGACGGCGGACGTGGCCGCCTGGACGCGCGGTGCGACGTGAGCCGGCCCCTGGACGTCGCCGTACGAATGTCCGGCGTGACCAAGCGGTTCGCCGTCCGGCGACGCTGGCGGGAGATGCTCCGGCACCCCCTGCATCGTCCCCGGACCACCGTGCTCCGCGGAGTCGACCTGGAGGTCCCCCGCGGCCAGATCTTCGGGGTGCTCGGTCCGAACGGTGCCGGCAAGACCACCCTGTTCAAGATCCTCGCGACCCTCATCGTGCCGGACGAGGGCCGGGCCACCGTGCTGGGCCACGACGTCCTCGATGCTCCGGCCCAAGTCCGGCGCGTGCTCGCACCCGTCCTGGGCGACGACAGGAGCCTGTACTGGCGGCTGACCGCCCGGGACAACCTCCGGCTGTTCGCCGCCCTCCACGGCCTGACCCGTACGGCGGCGCGGCAGCGGGTCGCGGAGCTCCTGGACGTCGTCGGGCTCGAGGACGCCGGATCCAAGCTCGTCGGGGCCTTCTCGTCGGGGATGAAGCAGCGACTCCTCCTGGCCCGGGCGCTCCTGTCGCGGCCCTCGATCCTCCTGCTGGACGAGCCGACCCGCAGCCTCGATCCGCTGGCGGCCCGCGACTTCCGTCGCCTCATCCGCGCGGACATCGTCGAGGGAAGGGGGATCACCGCGCTGCTGGCCACCCACAGCACGGAGGAGGCCGCCGAGCTGTGCGACCGCATCGGCATCCTGCACCGGGGGCGGCTCGTGTCGGAGGGGTCGACCGAAGAGCTCGCCGCGCGCTTCATGGGGGATCGTTACCGGGTGTGGGCCAGGAACGGAGCGGGAGCGCGGCTCGAGCGGCTGGTCGCGGCCTCCTCCACGCGCGATCTCCGGTTCCTGGCGGAGGGAGACGGCTGGACGCGGTTCGAGGTCGAGGTTCCGGGAGGATCGGACACGGCTGCGGATCTCCTGGCCAGGCTGCACGAATCGGGGGTGCGGGTGGCCAGGTTCGAGAAGGTCCCGGTGTCGCTGGCCGAGCTCATGGAGCGCATCGTCTCCGAGTCGGAGGAGGCGCCCTGATGCGCAGCGTCGTGGCACTGGTGATGGCCAGCTGGCGTACGGCCCTCAGCTATCGGCTCAGGATCCTCCTGTCGTTCGGATCGGTGCTGGTGGCGGTCGTGCCGATCTACTTCGTCTCGGGGGCCCTGCAATCGACCATGGCGCCTTCGATCCAGGGTCAGGGCGGCCAGTACTTCGGCTTCCTCATCGCGGGCGTCGTCACCTACTCGCTGATCTCCTGGGCCGTCCACGAGCTACCGGGCGCGCTCGGCTCCGGCATCCGGACCGGAACGCTCGAGGCGCTGTTCGCGACGCCCGCCCGACTGCCGGCGCTCCTGGCGGGGCTGAGCGGCTACGGGCTCCTGCGGGCGGCGCTCCGGGCCGGAGTGCTCCTCGGGGCCGCGGCCGTCCTCGGCATGCACATCGCCTGGGGTCGGACCCTGAGCGCGGTCGTGATCCTCGCGCTCCTCGTCCTGGCGTACGCGGGCATCGGCCTCCTGGCCGGGGCCAGCGTGCTGGCCTTCCGGACGAGCGGTCCCCTGTCGACGATCGTCCTGGCCGGGTCTGCGCTCCTGGGTGGCGTGTACTATCCGACGCACGTGATCCCGTCCTGGATCCGCCAGTTTTCCGCCATCATCCCGCTCACCTACGGGCTCCGCGCGCTGCGCGGGACGCTGCTCGAGGGCCGTTCTCTGTACGGGGTGCGCGGAGATGTCCTGGCCCTGGTGGTGTTCCTGGTCGTCCTGTGCGGTGCCGGAGGCCTGGCCTTCGGGATCGCGCTCCGCTATGCCCGGCGCTCGGGCACTCTCGCCCAGTACTGACGTCGTGGCCGAGCGAGTCGGGGGAGAGAGGTTCGTGACGGCCGCGCTGTCCCCGGAGGGGAGGGCGCTCCTGGCCACCGTCTCGGCCCCGGACCCCCGGGCGGCGCTCGAGGTCCGTCTCGGGCCTGAGACGTCGTGGGCCACGCTCCTCCACCTGGCCGGGAGCGAGCTGGTGTCGGCTCCGGTCCTCGAGGGCCTGGCCGACGCCGCCGCCCGGGCGGGAGCTCCGATGGAGGCCCGCCAGAGCTTCCTACGGCTGGCGCGGGTCGTCGATTTCCGCCAGGCTCGCGTCGCGCAGCTCCTCGAAGGGGTCCTCGACCTCCTGGCCGACCACGGGATCGAGGCCGTGGTGCTCAAGGGCGCCGCCCTGGCGGCCACGGCGTATCCTGCCTTCCGCGACCGTCCGATGCGCGACATCGACCTCCTCCTGGGTGGAGGCGAGGAAGCGCTCGAGGCGCGGGAGCTCCTGCTCGAGGCGGGGTGGACCTGGGACCGGGAACGGATGCCGGACGCGATGTACCGGGACCACTACCACCTTCCCCCGCTCGACGAGCCGGCGGGGACGGGTCTCGGGCTCGAGCTGCACACGGGGCTGTTCGTGCGGGGACACCCCTTCGGACTGACCGGCGGCGCGCTCCGGGACTCGGCAGTCGGGGCGAAATGGCGCGTCCGGAAGCTCTTCGTCCCCGAGCCGACGTTCCACCTGGTCTACGTGTGCACGCATTACGCGTGGCCGCACGGGCTACGGTCGGGCACCTGGCGGGCGCTCCGGGACGTTCAGGCGCTCTCGACGCTCCCGGGCCACGACTGGTCGCGTTTCATGGAGATCGCGCGGGACGGCCGCTGCGCGAGCTGCTGCTTCTGGGCGCTCCGCCTGGCCAGGGACCTGGGCGGCGTCGGCGTTCCCGAGGACGTGCTGGAGGCGCTCTCCAGTGGATTGCCGCGGCCGCTCCTCCCCTTCCTCGAGCGGGCCGTGGCCGCGGGAGCCCTCCCCGAGGGCCCGTCGTGTCCGACGCCCGGGGCACGGCACGTTCTGTGGACCGCGGCCATTCGCCCCGGGCGGCAGGGGCACGGGCACGTCCGTCCCTGGATGTACGACGAGCGGTTCCGGAGCCTGGTCCCCGAGCCCGAGCCGGCGCCCGCGTACCGCCGGGCGGCGCGGAGGCTCGGCCGGTGGCTCCGCTACCTGGCGCGCCTGGCGGGGTGGGGCACGCGGGGACGCGCCTCCTTCAGAGCGGCCGGGCGACCACGATGAGGTGCTCCGCTTCGGGCGTCCAGGCAGCCCGGCCGTAGTCGCCCCACGCCTCGCGGACGGCGAGACCGGCCGCCTCCAGCCGGCGGTCCGCCTCCTCGCGCGTCCAGTACCGCCCGCGGAAGGTCGTCGAGCGGCTCCGGCCCTCGGCCCGGACCTCGTACTCGGCCCGGCACAGCCGGGTGTCCGGGTCGCAGCGCCAGGTGTGCCGGACCTCCACGAGGGTCTCGCCCGACCCGCCGCCCGAGACGTGGCGCGCCGACCGTCCCTCCGGGGAGGTGGCCTCCGCGAGCGTCGCCTCGGAGAACCACAGGGCGTCGAGCACGAAGGTGCCGTCCGGGGCCAGGTGCTCGGCGACCCTCTCCAGCGCCCGGTCGCGGTCCGCGTCCGAGCGCAGGTGGGAGAAGGGGTCGTCGGCCGCGGCGATCCGGGGGAAGCGCTTCCCGAGCCGGAAGGTCCGCATGTCCGCCAGCACGCAGCGGACGGGCGACCCGTCCGCGAGGCGGTCCCGCGCCATCCGCAGGGCCTCGAGGTCGAGGTCGAGGGCCACGACCTCCCCGGCCTCCGCCGCCAGCGCCCGCGTGACGCGTCCGGTCCCCGCGCCCAGCTCGAGCACGCGCTCGCCGGCCCACTCCCGCGCGAGCTCGCTCCAGAAGGGCAGATCGCCCCGGTGCTCGAGCGTGCGGTCCCAGTAGGGAAGGAGGGGGTCGTAGTAGCCGCGGAGCTCCTCCCGGAGCTCGCCCTCGGAGGGGGAGCGGATCGCGGCGTCGCCTTCGGTGCCGGCCACCACCGCGGATCCGGCGGTCAGTCGCCGCCGGGGGTCGTCACGTCCCGGGTGTCGCGGTTCTGCACGGCCATCGAGATGTTCTGGGAGATCCACACGCCGATCCGGGAATCCCGGTTCAGCGCCGGCTTGAACTGCATGGCGTCGACCACCCGCATGGCGGCGGCATCCATGTCCTGATAGCCGCTCGAAGCCTTGACCAGGGTACGCGTCACCCTGCCGCTCTCGTCCACGTACGCCCACACGAGGACCGTGCCGCCGATGCCGGCCGACCGCAGCGCGGGCGGGTAGTACCGCACGACGAGCTTCTCGACCTCGTCGCGGTTCAGGAGCCGGGGCGCCACATCATAGGGAATGAACGTGGGCCGGTCCTCCGGGTTCATCTTCGCGCTCGGGGGCGGCGGCGGGAGCGCGGAGGCCGGGTTCGACTCCAGGGTCGTCGGCGCGATCGTGAGCTCGGGGCTCACGTCCGCCTCGGCCACCCTGGGGGTGGCGGGCCGGGCCACCGCCCTGGGCGGCGGCGGGATCTTGACGTCGGGCGGGAGCTGGATGCTCTCCATCGCCTCGTTGCTCGTCCGGAGGTCGGCGGTCCGGAACGACGGCGTCCACACGAAGAGGCCGAAGTGGACGGCCACCGACGCCAGGAGGCCCACTCCCAGGAGCCTCCGCTCCCGGTGGCGCATACGCTCGTGCCGCAGGCTTTCCGCCTCGAAGGCGCTCCGCCTGCTCGAGCCGGACGCGGCCGGGCGCGCCCGGCCTCCCGGCCTCCCCGGCGCTCGTCGCGTCGTGGGCCGCGGGGGCTCCGGCGCCACGACCGCGCCTCCCGTCCTCCCGGCCGGGATCCCCCGTACAGCGCTCGGTGCCCGCATCCTCCACCTCCTCCGCATGTAAGCCGTACGATCGCAACCTCATCCTCGCGACGAAGCCCCACCTTCGCCGTCGGGAGGATGCGGAGGAACGCGTGGGGCGGAGGCATGCGGGTGCTGTGGGGAAATGTCCCCACCCGGCGCGCCGTCCCGGTCGTCGCCGGGCGTCTACTGCCGGCAGCGCCCGTTCGGATCGGGCTTCCCCTGGTCGACCCGGGGGCGGTGGTCCAGGTCGGCCACGTGCACCGCCACGTCCTTCACCAGCTTCGCGACCCGCGCCATGTGGTCGTAGTCGATGTACTCGGGCTCGTCGGTCACCTGGTGGTAGTCGGCGTGGAGCCCGGTGGTGAAGAAGGCGATCGGGATGCCGTAGCGCGCGTACTCGTAGTGGTCGCTCCGGCAGTAGATGTTGCTCGGGTGGCCGTCGGTGTCCATCGAGTAGTCGAACAGGAGGTCGTGGCCGTCCTCGCGGTTCACGCGCTCGATGAGGTCGCCGAGCTCGGTGGACAGCCGCCGCGATCCGACCAGCTGCAGGTACCGCCCGTCGCCGTGGAAGGGCGTCCCGAACTTGGTCCGGCCCGTCTCGTCGCTCGCGTCCCCGCGCCCGATCATGTCCATGTTGAGCTGGGCCACGATCGAGTCGCGCGGCACGGTGGGATGGTCGGTGAACCAGCGCGAGCCCAGCAGCCCCTTCTCCTCGCCCACGTGCCAGACGAAGAGGACCGAGCGCTTCGGGTGCGGGTCCATGGCCTGGATGGCCTGGGCGATCTCGAGCGCCGTCACCGAGCCCGAGCCGTCGTCGTCGGCGCCGTTGTAGACCGAGTCCATCCGGTCGTCGTGCGTCTTCCGGTAGGCCGCAAGGACGGAGTCCACCTCGGACTGCTGGGCCGCCGTGGGCTGCTTACCTCCGTCGTCCGCCCCCTCCGGCCGGACCACGCGGTCGAAGATCCGGATCGAGTCGTGGTCGACGGGCCGGCCGACGCCCAGGTGGTCGTTGTGGGCGCCCACGGCCACGTACTCGCCCGCCAGCTTCGGGTCGCTCCCGCGCACGATCCCGACCACGTTGCGGGCCGGGTAGGGGACCGGCTTCACGTCGAAGTCGACGCGGAGCGTGGCCGTCCCGCCCGCCGCCCCGGGCTCCAGGCCCTGCGGCGCGGAGCCGAGCAGCGCCTCGGCGGCGGCGGAGCTCACGAGCAGGAGCGCGGGACCGCGGTCCCCGCTCTCCTCGCCCTCGTCCAGGAAGGTGCGCGGCCGGGTGAGGAAGCCTCGGAAGCGCGGCGGGAGCTGGTCGAGACCGGCCACGGCCACGGCCGCCGCGGTCTCCGGCCCCGGCCGGCCGCGGAAGAGGGAGCCGAGCGATGCGCCCTGCGGGACCCCGTATACGACCATCTTCCCGGCGGCCGCGTCTGCGGAGATGGCGTGGGCGGTGTCTCCGGCCATGCCCCCGTATACGACCTGGAGCGAGGTCTCCTCGACGGGCCGCTGTCCGAGCGGCGCCCAGTCGTCGCCCAGGGCCAGCGCCTTCCCGTCCGCCGAGAGCGAGGAGCTCTCCGCGAGCGTCCGGGTCTCGAGCGGGATCGTCTGGAAGTAGGTGCCGTCCTCGCCCGCCGGCTCGAGGCCCATCGCCTCGATCTGGTGGGCGATGTAGTCGGTGCCCTTCACGTTGCCCTCGGTGCCCGCCTCCCGGCCGCGCATCGAGTCGTCGGCGAAGATGTACAGGCGGGTCATGAGGTCGCCCGCCGTGATCGCCGCGCCGGTCGGCTCGGGCGCGTGCTTTCGGGGGAGTCCTGTCTCGGGCGGGGCGGGGCTCTCGGTCTCGGGGCGGCTCTGGGCGGCCGCGGCCGCCGGGGCGAGCGCGAGCGCGACGAGGGCGAGCGGGACGAACGGGCGATGCGTCATCGATGGCCTCCGGCTTCGGGGTTCGGTGCGGGCGGCCGGGGCGCCGGCGCGCGCGCGTCCGGCTTCGGCCCGACCCGAATGTGGACGACGGGGGATCCCCGGAAAAGGGCGACGGGCCGTGGCGAGGTGGCTGCGCGCCCATGGGCGGCGCCCGCGCCCGGCGGGCGCGGACGGCTCGGGCGGGTTAGACGGCTCGGGCGGGAGGTGTCCGCATCCTCGGGATCGCCGGGGCCCGTTCGACCCGCTCGGGCGAGGGCGCGCCGCGCAGCCGCACGATCAGCTCGTCCGCCAGCCGGTCCACGACGTCCCAGTCCGTGTACTCGTGGTCGCGTGACGTGTCCGTGCTCAGCCCCTGGCTCCGGCTGATCCGCTTCATGACCCAGCGGGTGATGAGGCCGTAGCGGGTGTAGGGGACGGCGCCGGCCAGCGACACGGCCCGGTCCGCGCGCCACCCGGTGCGGCTCGCGAAATCCTCCAGGTAGCCCCCGGCCTCCGCGCGGCTCCCGGGGGTCTTCCCCATTGCCGCTCCGGACAACGAGATGAAGACGCCGTGGGTCGCCGCCAGACCTGCCGCGTGACTTCGCGCGAAGCGCTCGATGCAGCGGAGGTGCCGCCCGAAGTGGATGGGCGAGGCCACGACCGCCGCGCCGTACGCGCCCGGCCGGAGGTTCACGGGGACCCCGGGGCACGAGTACGCATCCACCGGGATGGCCCGCTCTCCGAGCCGGGAGGCGATGCGCCGGGCCACCTTCTCGGTCTGCCCGTGCTTCGCTCCGTAGACGATGAGGACGTCGGTGCCCGCCATGGCGCGACCTCGGTCGGGGTAGGTGCGACCGCTCCACGTTCGAAGCTAGGGCCGGCGCGAGGCCCGGTCTGTCCTCGGGATCTCGACACGCCGTGTGGGGGGGCGCCCGGTACGGCCCGACGTGCCGGCGCCGGCGGTGCGTCCCCGCGCCGCCGGCGTACTCTAGCGCCCCGTCTGGCGCCGGGCCTTCAGGCCCGCCATCCTGTGCGGACGCGCCGGATCCCCACGGGCGGGTCCGGAACCCGTCCACGCTCCAGGGAGCTCCCCCATGAACGCGCTGAAGCAGGCCGCCTCGTCCCTCGCCGCGACGTCGCTCGTGGCCCTCGGTCTCCACCTGGCGGCCCCGGCCCCGGCGCTCGCCCAGGCGGCGGCCGCCTCCGGCCGGGCCGAGCGCGAGGCCGTCCTCGGCGTCGTGAAGGCGCTGTTCGACGGGATGCGCGCCCACGACTCGACCGCGATCCGCGGAACCCTCCACCCGGAGGCCCGGCTCCTCACGACCACGACGAAGGACGGCGAGCCCGTCGTCGAGGTCGAGGCCATCGACGGCTTCCTCGGAGCCGTGGCCGGCTCCGGCAGCAGCCTGGACGAGCGGACCCACGATCCCGAGGTTCGGATCGACGCCGGGCTGGCCAGCGTGTGGACGGAGTACGACTTCTACCTGGACGGGAAGCTCAGCCACTGCGGCGTGGATGCCTTCCAGCTGGGCAAGACGGCGGGCGGCTGGAAGATCCTCCAGATCGTGGACACGCGGCGGAAGGAGGGGTGTCCCGGGAGGTAGGGCTCTACCGCTCCCGGGGGGACGCTCCCGGCCTCGGGAGCACGATACGGGCGACGCAGCCGGGCGCTTCCGCCCGGTCCCGCAGGGTGAGCTCCCCGCCGTGCGCTTCGGCGATCTGCCGGCTCAGGGCCAGGCCGATCCCCGAGCCCTGCGGCTTGGTCGTGAAGAAGGGGACGAAGAGGTTCGCCGTGTCCGCGATGCCGGGCCCATCGTCCTCGACCAGGATCTCCACGTGGAGGTCCGTGACGCGCCAGCCCACGCTCACCCGGCCGCCCGTCTCCGCGACGGCGTCGACCGCGTTGTCGAGGAGGTTGATGAGGAGCTGGTCGAGCTGGTCGGCGTCCCCCCGGATCGTGGCCTCGGGGCCCGGCAGCACCTCGACCTCCAGCCGGGTCTCGAGGTCCGCCGTCCGCCGCACCCACTCGCCGACCTCGACGGGACCGAGCTCGGGGGGCGGTAGGCGGGCCAGGCGCGCGTAGGAGGACATGAAACGCCCCAGCGCAGCGGCGCGTCCGGCGATGATCTCGAGCCCGTGGTCCACGTCCTCGGGCTCGGGCGCCGATCCGCCGTCGTCCAGGCCCGAACGTAGGCCCTCCGCGATGGACCGGATGGGCGCCAGCGAGTTGTTGATCTCGTGTCCCAGGACCCGGACCAGGCGCTGCCAGGCGCGGCGCTCCTCCTCGCGCAGGACGCGGCTCAGGTCCGAGAGGACGAGGAGCGTCTGGGGACGGCCCTCGTGCCGGAGCCGAGTTCGACGGACCTCCCAGCGGCCCGAGCCGCCCGGGAAGGTCATCTGGACCACGCGCGGGGTCTCCCCGCCCAGGAATCGCGCCAGGCCCAGGTCGCCCGCCGGCCGGCCGTTCAGCGACCGCGCCGGCCTGTCCAGGAGCTGGGCGCCGGCCCGGTTCACCAGCCACAGGCGGTCCTCGGCGTCGAACGCGAACACGGCCACGTCGATCTCCTGCAGGACGCCCCGGAGGAGCGCCGTGGCTTCCATCGTGCCCAGGCGCTCGGTGCGGAGCGCCTCGCCCAGGGCGTTCACCTCGTGGGAGACCAGGCCCAGCGCCCGATCGGTGCCCTCGGCCCGCACCCGCATCGAGTAGTCCCCGCCCCGATAGGCCGCCAGCACGTTGGCCATCGTCTGGAGGGGGCGGATGAGCTGGCTCCGGAGCAGCGCGGCCAGCCCAAGCCACGGGCCGGCCAGCAGGACCGTGACGGTCACGTGGGCCCACGGCGGCCACGCCGCCCGCCACACGAAGACGAGCGCCACGGCCAGGGCCGGGAGGCCGGCGGCCAGCGCGAGGGCGGGGATGCGGCGCTGGTAGCTCACGGGGCGCGACCTCCGGACGCGGAAGCTGGCACGGTCCCGTCCCGTCCCCGGATCAGGGCTCGAGGCCGTAGCGGTCCAGCCGGCGGTAGAGCGCGCTGCGGCTCAGGCCCAGCTCCTCGGCCGTACGGCTCACGTTGCCCTCGTGGCGGCGGAGCGCCTTCTGGATGAGGATCCTCTCCGCCTCCTCCAGCGTGAGCCCCTCCAGGCCGGGAGCGCCCTCGCCCACGGAACGGAGGGCCAGGTGGCGCACCTCGATGCGGCCCCCCTCGGCCATGAGGACCGCGCGCTCGACGACGTGCTCGAGCTCGCGGACGTTCCCCTTCCATGGATGGGCGCGCAGGGCGCCCATGGCGTCGGCCGCGATCTCGGGGACGGCGCCGTCGTGCCGGCGGGCCTCGCGGCGGAGGAAATGCGCCGCCAGGGCCGGGACGTCCTCGGGCCTGCGGCGGAGCGGGGGAACGTGGATCTCGACCGTGTTCAGGCGATAGAACAGGTCCTCGCGGAACGTCCCCGCCGCCACCTCGGCCTCCAGGTCCGCGTTGGTGGCCGCCAGCACGCGCACGTCCGCGGTCCGCTCCCGGGAGGAGCCCAGGCGCCGGAACTCGCCGGTCTCGAGCGCCCGGAGGAGCTTGGCCTGCTGGGCGGCAGGCATGGTCCCGATCTCGTCCAGGAAGAGCGTCCCGCGGTCGGCCATCTCCAGGTAGCCGATACGGTCTGCGCGGGCGTCCGTGAAGGCCCCCTTCACGTGGCCGAACAGCTCGCTCTCGAACAGGCTCTCGGGCACCGCGCCGGCGTTCAGCGTGACCAGCGGCCGGCCCGAGCGGGAGGATTTCGCGTGGAGCCAGCGGGCCACCACCTCCTTGCCGGTCCCGGGCTCGCCGGTGATGAGCACGTTGGCGTCCGACGGCCCGGCCCGCTCGATGAGCCGGAGCACGGGCTGCATGGCACGTGATTCGGCCACGAGCTCGGGGAGGTCGCCCTCCCTCGCCTCGCGCTCGACCTCCAGCCGCTCCACGCGGCGCAGGGCACGGGTGAGCTCGACCTGGTTGTGCAGGGTGGCCAGGAGGCGCTCGTTGTCCCAGGGCTTCTCCACGTAGTCGCGGGCGCCACGGCGCATGGCCTCCACCGCGCCCTCCACGCTTCCCCACGCCGTCATGACGACCACCGAGAGGACGGGGTCGATGCCGCGGACGACGGAGAGGAGGTCCAGCCCCTCCTTCCCCGAGGTCGTGTCGCGCGTGTAGTTGAGGTCCAGGAGCGCCAGGTCCAGCTCGTGGGCCTCCACGGCTCGCAGCACGGCCGCCGGGGACGTGGCCGTCTCGATCTCGTAGCCGTGTCCCTTGAGGAGGAGCCGGAGCGCCTCGAGCACGTCCTTCTGGTCGTCGGCGACCAGGATGCGGGGCGGCGTCTCGCTCATGGCCCTCCGTCGACGATCCAGCCGTCCTCGAGGTCGATGATCCTCTCCCCGCGCGCCGCCACGGCCGGGTCGTGCGTGACCTGGACGATCGTGGTGCCCGCCTCGTTCAGCCCGGAGAGGAGGTCCATGATCTTTTCCCCCTGGCTCGAGTGGAGGCTCCCCGTGGGCTCGTCGGCCAGGATGAGGCTGGGCTCGGCGATCACGGCCCGGGCCACCGCCACGATCTGCTGCTGCCCGCCCGAGAGCTGCGAGGGAAAGAGGTCCTTCTTACCCACAATGTGGAAGCGGTCCAGGATGTCGGCCACCCGTGCCTCCCGCTCGGAGCGCGGCACGTCCCGGTAGGAGAGCGGGACCTCCAGGTTCTCGGCCACGGTGAGGTCGTTCAGGAGGTGGTACTGCTGGAAGACGAAGCCGATGTGCTCGCGGTTGAGCCTCGCGCGGGCCTTCGACGACAGCTCGTGCACGGGCCGGTCCTCGAACACGTACTCGCCCGAGTAGTCGGCGTCCAGCATGCCCAGGATGGCCAGGAGCGTGGACTTCCCGGCCCCCGAGGGGCCCATGATCGTGGCGAACTCCCCGGAGCGGATGTCCAGGTCGATGCGGCGGAGGACGAAGGTCTCGCCGCCGCGGTAGCTGTAGGACTTCTCGAGGTTGCGGAGCCGGATCATGGGTCCCTCGCTGCGGGGTCGCGCCGGGGCGTGTGGTCGGCCCGGCGGGAACGTGTATCACTCATGGCGGAGCGCCTCCATCGGGTCCACCCGGGTGGCCCGGCGCGCCGGGACCCAGCAGGCCAGCGTGGCCACGACCAGGAGGACGAGCGCGGCGCCCGCGAACACGGCGGGGTCCAGGGCCGAGATCTCGTAGAGCTGACGGCGCAGGATCCGGCCCAGGGCTCCGGCCAGCAGGAGCCCGGCGGCGCCGAGCAGCACCGTGCCGAAGCGGAGCGCCGCGCGTCGGGACCTCCGCATCGCCTTCACTCCTCCCGGAGCACGCTCATCGGGTCCATATGCGTGGCGCGGCGGGCCGGGAGCCACGAGGCCAAAACGGCGGCGGCCAGGACGCCGACGGCCACCAGAGCGTAGACGGGCACGCTCACGGGAGCGACCTCGAACAGGAGGCTCCCGAGGAGCCGCGAGGTGAGCAAGGCGGCCGCCAGGCCGAGCGCCAGGCCCAGGCCCGCCAGGCGGAGCCCGTCCGCGAGCACCATGGCCCGCACACGCCGCGTCCCCGCGCCGAGCGCCATCCGGATCCCGAGCTCGGGCCGGCGGCGGGCCACCGCGTAGGCCAGGACGCTCTCGACCCCGACCAGGGAGAGGAGCACGGCCAGGCCCGCGAACACGCCCAGGAGCACGGTCACGAACCGCTGCTCGGACAGCGTACCGGCGAGCGCCTGCGTCATCGGCTCCATGCCGAACACGGCCAGCTCGGGATCCAGGTCGTGGAAGATCCGGCGCACCGGTTCCTCCAGCGTGGCGGGATCGACCTCGGCCCGGACCATGAGGCTCCCGGTCCCGGTGGGCGCCTGGGCGAGCGGGACGTAGACGGCGGGCGGCGTCGCCTCCCGCAGCCCCTCGAACTTGACGTCGCCCACGATCCCCACGATGCGACGGCTCGCGCCCCAGAAGCGGATCTGCTCGCCGATGGCCTTCCCGTCCGGGAAGAAACGACGCACCGCGGCCTGGTTGACCATGGCCACGAAGGAGGAGCCCGGGTCGTCCGAATTCGTGAAGCCCCGTCCTGTCACGAGCCGGATTCCCGCCGTGGACAGGTAGCCGGGGCTCACGGTCCGGACCCGGATCTCGGGCTGGTGGGCGGTCTCCTCCTCGCGGCCCACGATCAGGAACGAGTTGGTGAAGCCGGCGTCGAGGGGGTCCGCACCGGACACCGCGGCCGAGACGACGCCCTGCAGCGCCTCGGCCCGGCGGATCAGCGACCGGTCGAAGTTCTCGACCTCCTTCCAGTCGGGATACCTGGAGTAGTCCTGCGGGTAGCGCGCGGCCGGGAGGCTGTAGCGGGCCCTGAGCGTCCCGTGCACGTCGAAGCCGGGGTCGATCCGGTGCAGCTGACGGAAGCTCTCGACCAGGAGGGCGGCGGCCACCAGCACCACCACGGCCAGGGCCACCTCGCCGACCACCAGCGAGCCCCGCAGCCACCGGCGCCCGGCCGAGGCGGACGTCCCTCTGCCCGATTCCGCCCTGAGGGACGAGGTGAGGTCCACGCGGCGCGCCTGGAGCGTGGGCAGGATGGAGAAGAAGGCGGCCACGACCGCCGCCAGCGCCACGGCGGCCAGGAGGACCCGCCCGTCGATCCCCACCTGGTCCAGCCGCGGGATCCCGGGGGGCGCCATCGCCAGGAGGAGGTGGAGGCCCAGGGCTGCCAGTGCGATCCCCACGGCCGTGGCCAGCGCCGTCACCACCAGGCTCTCCGTGACGAACTGCGCGGCCAGCCGGCGCAGGCCCGCGCCCAGGGCGGCCCGCACGGCCACCTCCCGAGCGCGTCCGGTTCCGCGGGCCAGGGTGAGGTTGGCCACGTTGGCGCAGGCCACCAGGAGGAGGAGCGCCACCGCCCCGATGAGGAGCCGGAGGGCCGGCCGGGAGGTCCCGAACACCACGTCCCGGAAGGGCTCCAGGTGCACGCCCCGGCCTGCGTTCTCCCGGTACTGGCTCTCCAGGTCCGAGGCGATCCCGGACAGCTCGTCCCGAGCGGCGGACAGGCCGGCCCCGGGGGCCAGGCGGCCCAGGAAGAAGACCGGATGCGTGGAGCGCGGGAGCTGGTCCGCGCTGGCCTGAAGGGGCGCCCACACCTGGACGTGGCCCCGCGCCTCGAAGGGCGCGTGGTAGGCGGCCCGGGCGTTGATCTGGTTGACCCCGAGGTCGGCCCCCGAGGGGACCACTCCGATCACGGTGTACGGCTGGCCATCCAGCCTGAACGTGCGTCCCACCACGTCCGGGTCGCCCCCGAACCGCGTCCGCCAGAAGCGCTCGCCCAGCATCGCGACCCGGGGGCCGCCGGGCCGGTCCTCGTCCTTGCCGAAGGCACGCCCCACGATGGGCCGGACGCCCAGAAGCGGAAGGAGGCCGTGCGTGGCCAGGACCACCGAGACGCGCTCGGGGTCCTCGTCCGTCGAGGTCAGGGTCTCCTGCATGGCCACGAACCCGGCCAGGCTCGACATCGTCTCGCTGCGGTCCCGGTAGTCCTCCAGGTCCGGCCACGAGCCCGGCTCGCGGGTCGTCCCGCTGTTCCGGTCCGTCTCCCACACCACGACCATGCGGTCGGCCGACGGGAACGGCGCCGGCCGAAGCAGGACTCCGTCCACCACGCTGTAGATGGCCGTGGCGGCCCCGATCCCGAGGCCCAGCGTGAGGATGGCCACAAGGGCGAACCCGGGACGGCCCCGGAGCTGCCGGACGGCGTGGCGGACGTCCTGGCGGAGCGTGTCCAGGATCATCCCGGCTCCTTCACTCGCTGCGGAGGATGGTCATAGGATCGGCCCGGGCCGCGCGACGCGCCGGGAGCCAACAGGCGACCACCCCCGTGGTCAGAACGAGCACCGTGACCGCGGCGAAAGTGACGGGATCCGTGGGGCGGATCCCGTAGAGGAGGCTGGCGAGCACGCGTCCGGTGGCGAGGGCCCCCAGGATTCCGGCGGCGGCGCCGGCCGCCACCAGGGCCAGGCCCCGCCCCAGCACGAGCCCCACGATGTCCAGTCCCCGCGCTCCGACGGCCACACGGATGGCCAGCGCCCTCCGCTGCCGGGTCACTCGGTAGGCCAGGACTCCGAAGACCCCGACCGCTCCCAGGAGGAGAGCGAACGCCGCGAAGGTGCCCAGGAGGAGGGTTCGGAACCTCGGCGCGGCCGTGGTGGCGGCCACGATCCGCTCGAGCGGTCGGACGGCCAGCACGGGGATCGAGGAATCGACGGACCGAAGGGCGTCACGGACGGCGGGCACCAACTGCTCCGGCGGCACGGTCGTCCGCAGGACCAGGTCCGCGTTCCGGTTCAGCCAGTCGCCGGGCGACTGGGCGAAGGGGATGTAGATGGAGGGCTCCGGTGGCTCTCCCAGGGACTCCTCCCGCGCGTCACTCGCCACGCCCACGATCGTCCAGGACACACCCCGCATGGTGATCCGCCGGCCCACTGCGCTCGAGCCCGGCCACCAGCGCCGAGCCAGCGACCGGGAGACGATCACGACGCGCGGGGCGTCCTCGCGATCCGACCGGTGAAAGGGCCGGCCGTGCAGCAACGGCGTGCCGATGGTTTCGAAGTATCCGGGCGTGACCGTGCGGACCGCGGCCGTAGGCTCCGTCCCGGGTTCGGGGGGCGGACGGTCCTCCACCTGGAATCTGAAGCCGATGTAGTTGTTCCCCATCGGCAGGATGCTCACCGAGGCCACGGCATGGACCCCGGGGAGCGCACCGAGGCGGCGATGCAGCGTCTGGTGGAGGGCGTCGATCTCCGCCTGCTCCCCGTACTTCGTCGCCGGCGGGGCGATCTGCACGGCCAGAACGTGGTCGGCGCGGAAGCCCGGGTCCTCCCCCTGGAGCGTCCACAGGCTCCGGACCAGCAGGCCGGCCCCCACCAGGAGAGTCACGGCCAGGGCCATCTGGGTCACCACGAGCCCGCTCTGCAGGCGGCCCCGACCGCGGCCGTCCGTGGACCTCGGCCCGCCCGCCACGAGCATGTCCCGCAGTTCGGAGCGCCACAGCTGGACCACCGGGGCCAGTCCGAACACGAGGCCGGTGCCCCACGTGACGACGATGGCGAAGAGCAGGACGGGCACGTGGAGTCCGATGCCCTCGGCGCGGGGAAGACCGGCGCCTCCGGCGGCCAGGAGGGCCCGCAACGCGACGTCGGCGAGCGCGACGCCGAGGACCCCGCCACACGTCGCGACCACCAGGCTCTCGGTCAGGAGCTGACGGACCAGGCGGGTTCGGGACGCGCCCAGAGAGGCCCTGAGCGCGAGCTCGCGTCGACGTTCCGCCGCCCGACCGAGAAACAGGTTGGCCAGGTTCGCGCACGCGATCAGGAGGAGGATGCCGACCGCGCCGAACAGCGCCAGGAGCGTGGGCCGGACGGCGCCGATCCTGTCATCCTTGAGGGGTACGAGCCGAACGCCCCGTCCGGCCACCGCGTCCGGGTACTCTCGGGCCAGGCGGCCCATCACGGCCTCCATCTCGCGGCCCACGCGCTCCCGGGTCGTGCTGGCCGCCAGGCGGGCGATGGCCGTGAACTGTCGGCTCGAGCGCGGAGTTCCCGAAGGGTCCGCGAGGCGGGGAGTCACGCGCCAGAAGGCCGGTCGTGGGCCGTAGGCACTCAGACCGGGGTCCTCGAAGCCCGCGCCCGTGACCCCGACCACCGTGTAGGCTTTCCCGTCCAGCGTGAGGGGGCGGCCGACGACGGCGGGATCGCCACCGAAGCGCTCCTTCCAGAACCCGTGGGCCAGGACGACCTGCCCCATGTCGGAGTCCGGGTCGTCCATGTCGAAGAAGCGCCCGACGGCCGGCTCCACGCCGAGGACCTGGAAGAATCCGGGTGTCACCTCGGCTCCCTCGAGACGGAGCGCCCGGCCCGAGAGCCGCAGGTCGGCCGTCCACTCGTTGTAAGCCGCCATCCCCTCGAACGCGTCCGTCATCTCGCTCCAATCGAGGAAATTCCTCAGCGAGACAGGGGTGGAGGGAGCGTCCGGACCCTCGTCGGTCCGGTAACCCACGATGCGGACGAGGCGATCGGGTTGCCGGTACGGGAGCGGGCGCAGGAGGACCCCCTGCACGGCGCTGAACACCGCCGTCGTCGCGCCGACCCCGAGGGCGACCGTCAGGACGGCGACCACCGCGAAGCCCGGGCTCCTTCGAAGGCGGCGGAGCGCGTAGCGGACGTCCTGCCGGAGCGTGTCGAGCATGGTCAAGCCTCCCTCACTCTTCCCGGAGAACGGTGGCCGGCTCGAGCCGGGTGGCGCGTCGGGCGGGGAGGGCGCACGCGAGCACGGCCACGAGGCCGAAGCCGGCGGCCACGGCCGCGTACGTCAGGGGGTCGAGGGCGCCGATTCCGTACAGGAGCCCGCCCAGCGCGCGGGTGCTGGCCACGGCCACCACGAGGCCGGCGGCGAGCCCCGCGGCGACCGGGAGGAGCCCCTGCCGGAGCACCAGGCCCACGACCGCTCCGGAGCGCGCGCCCATGGCCATCCGCACGGCCAGCTCCCGGTCCCTCTGGCGGACGTAGTAGGCCATGACGCCGTAGAGCCCCGTGGCCGCGAGCACGGTGGCCAGGAGCGCGAACGCCACCAGCACCGTCATGAGGAAGCGCGGCGTGTCCCGCGCCGCGGAGACCACGTCCCCCAGGGTGGCCACCCTGGCCACGGGAACCCGCGGGTCGAGGTCGTGCATCACGCTCCGCACGGGGCCCACGAGCGCGTTCGGATCGCCCGAGGTGTGGACGAGAACGCTCATGGAGCGTCGGGGGCCCATGATCGACGGCGCCTGCGCCTCCGGGACGTACCAGGTGGGCTTCACGGGCTCGGTCAGCGTGTTGTACCGGACATCGCCTACCACCCCCACGATCGTCATCCAGGGGGCGTCGGGGCCGGCGTGGACGCGGATCCGCTTCCCGAGCGGGCTCTCGCCGCGCCCGAACTTCTCGGCGAAGGCACGGTCGACCACCATCGCGCCGGGAGCGTCCGCGTCGTCGGTGCGCTCGAACGTCCGCCCCGAGACCAGCGGGATCCCCGCCGCCCGGAAGTAGCCCGGCGTGGCGACCTGCCAGTCGGCCGTGAACGAGCGCCCCTGCTGTGGCTGGCGGCCCTCGAGGTCGAAGTTCCAGTCGCCGATCGAGCCGCTGAGGGGCAGTGCCCGGACGGCGCCCGCCGACTGGACGCCGGGGAGGGCCTCCAGGCGCGAAAGGAGCCGGTCGTAGAAGCGCTCCACGTCCCCCCTCTCGCCGAACTCCGCCTGCGGGAGCGAGATCCGGAAGCTGAGCGTCCCGGCGGGCCGTACGCCCGTGTCGACCGAGAGGAGCCCCCAGAAGCTCCGCACCAGGAGCCCGGCGCCCACCAGGAGGACCAGCGCCAGCATGGCCTGCAGCCCGACCAGGGTCCGACGGTAGCGGAGCCGTCCGCCGCTTCCGATGGCGCCCCGGCCACCCTCGCGGAGCCGGCGGCCGGCCCCGTCGCGCGAGAGGTGGAGGAGCGGGGCGACCGCGAAGACCACCGCGCACCCCGCGGCCACGAGGACGGTCACGCCGAGGACCGGGAGGTCCAGGCCCACCTGGTCCAGGCGCGGCAGGCTCCCGGGCCCGAGCGCCGCGAGGAGGCGGAGCGCCGCCCGGGCCACGCCGACTCCCAGGACCGTGCCGCCCGCCGCCAGGAGCCCCCCCTCCACGAACAGCTGCCGGGCCAGGGCCCCGCGGCCCGCCCCGAGCGCCGCGCGCACCGCGAACTCACGCCGCCGGGCCTCCAGGCGCGCCAGCAGGAGGTTGGCGATGTTCACGCACGCGATGAGGAGGACGAAGGCCACGGCCCCCAGCAGGACCCAGAGGGCGGGACGCACCGCGCCGACCACCTGGTCACGCACCGGGAGCGCGAAGGGCTCGAAGTGCATCTGGGGCGGATAGTTCCCCGTCTCCGCGTTGATGCGGGCCAGAATGGTCCGGAGCTCGGCGGTGACGCGCTCGGCCGTGGCTCCGGGAGCCATGCGTCCGACGGCGTACAGGTAATGGCTCCCGCGCGTCAGGTTGGCGGGATCCAGCACCAGCGGCACGTACAGCTCCGCCGGGCGGTCGGAGTCGAACTGGAGCGGGAGCCGGAAGCCCGGGGGCAGGATCCCGATCACCGTGCGCGGCGCTCCATCCACCAGGATGCGGTGGCCCACGACCGAGGGGTCCGACCCGTACCGGCGCTTCCACAGCTCGTCGGTCAGGATCGCGACGTCGCTGGCCCCGCCCGGGCGTCCCTCCTCGGTCCGGAAGCCGCGGCCGCGCTCGGGCGATACCCCCAGCACGCCGAAGAAGCCGGGGGACACCACGCCCGCGGCGACCCGCTCGGCTCCGCTTTCGCCCTCCAGGTTGGCGGCGTTGGGGCTGAACGCGGCCATCGATACCAGGCCCGAGGCCCCGCGGTAGTCGAAGACCTCCGCCGGCGAGATCCACGTACGGTCGTAGCCGGTCCACCGGTTCCAGACCATCACGAGCCGGTCCGGATGCGAGTACGGGAGGGGACGCAGGAGGACGCCCTGGACCACGCTGAACACCGCCGTAGTGGCCCCGATGCCGAGCGCCAGTGTGAGCAGCGCGACGACCGCGAAGCCGGGGTTCCGGCGGAGCTGTCGGAGCGCGAAGCGGAGGTCCTGCCTCAGGGCGTCGAGCATCGCGGTCACCTCGGGATCGGCGCCGTCCGGCGCCCGCGTCTCACAGCTCGACCTCGTAGCCGCTCTCGCGCAGCTCTTCGATGACCTCCGGCGAGCGCACCCGGTCCTCGACGATCTGGCCGTCGAACAGGTGGATCTGACGCTCGGCGTACTCGGCGTAGCGGGGATCGTGGGTCACCATGCAGATGGTGGCGCCGTCGGCATGGAGCTCGTTGAGGAGATCCATGACCGCCTCGCCGTTGGTGGAGTCCAGGTTCCCGGTGGGCTCGTCGGCCAGGAGGATGAGCGGATCGCCCACGACCGCGCGGGCCACGGCCACCCTCTGCTGCTGTCCGCCCGAGAGCTGCGCCGGGTAGTGGCGGGTCCGGTGCGACATCCCCACCCGCTCCAGGGCCGCCATCACCCGCTCCTTCCGCTCGGCCGAGGGCATGTCGCGGTAGGTGAGCGGGAGCTCCACGTTCTCGAATACGTTGAGATCGCCGATCAGGTTGAACGCCTGGAAGATGAAGCCGATGTGGCGGTTTCGGATCGTGGCCCGCTGGGACGCCGTCAACCGCGCCACAGGCTCGCCGTCCAGGTCGTAGTCGCCCTCGGTGGGGGAGTCCAGGAGCCCCAGGATGGAGAGGAGGGTGGTCTTGCCACATCCCGACGGCCCGGCGATCGAGAGGAACTCGCCCTCCGGGATCTCCAGGTGGACGTCGGCGAGGGCGTGCGTCTCCACCTCCTCGGTCAGGAAGACCTTCCTCACTCCCTCCATGCGGATCAGGGGCGGGGCGGCCGTGGCGGTCCCGGAGGACGTCCCGAGACTGGGCTGGTCGTCGTTCATGGCTTCTCCGCTCACTTGAGCTTAACGCGGTCCACGTCCCCGTAGCGGGACATGTCCGAGAGGATGACCTCGTCCCCTTCCTCGAGGCCCGAGAGGATCTCGACCTCGTCCACCGAGGCCCGGCCGAGCTTGACCGGCACGCGGACGGCCGCGTCCCCGCCATCGACCAGCTTGAACAGGCCCACGGTGCTCTGGCTCTCCCCGTAGGTGGGCCGGCCCACGTGGAGCGCGTTCGACAGGTGGTCGATGATCACGGTGCCGTCGACGCTGAGGTCGGGGCGGGCGGCGCGCGGCAGGTCGCCGCCCATGTGGACGTCGATCTGCACCGCGCCCTGCTGCACGTTGGGGTCGATGCGGCTCACGGTGCCCTGGACGGTGTCGGTGCGCATGTCCACCATCACGCTCTGTCCGCGCTGGACGTCCCGGATCTGGCTCTGGGGGATGTCGATCTGGGCCTTGAGCGATCCGGGCTGTGCCACCCGGGCCAGGGCGGTCCCCGACTGCACCCACTGGCCCGGCTGCAGGGTGAGGTCCTGGAGGACGCCCGAGGCGCCCGCCGTCACCTTCATCGAGGCCACCCGCCGCTCCTGGTACTCGTAGATGGATTTCAGCCGGTCCACCTGCTCCCTCTGCACGGAGAGCTGGTCCTCCATGGTCTGCGCGAGGAGGTCCAGCTGCTCCCGGGCCGCGTCCAGCGCCGCCTTCGCGGCCTCGGCGGTCTCCGCGCTCCGCCGCGCGTCGTTGAGCGGGATGAGCTGCCGTACGGCCAGGGTGGAGTCCGCGTCGGCCTCCCGCTTCGCGTCGAGCCATGCGGCCCGGGCGCTGGCCACCTGGGAGGCCTGCGCGGCCTTCTGCGAGCCCAGCGTCCGGTGGAGCTCGACCAGCGTGCCCTGCGCGCTGGTCCACTGCTGCTCGGCCTGGAGGGCGGCCAGGTCCACGTCCGGGTTGCTGAGCTCCAGTACGACGGTGGAGGAGTCCACGGTTTCGCCGGCCTCCACGTGGACCCGGTCCACGCGGCCCGCCGTCACCGCCGAGATGTAATGGATGTGCTCGGGGACCAGGGTGCCGGGCCCGCGCACCGAGATGGTCATGTCGCCCCGTTGCACCGTGCCCGTGAGGAGGGAGTCCCGGTCCACCGAGGGGGCGGCCGGCCCCAGGCGCGAGAGGAAGATCGAGATCGCCACCACCGCCACGAGCGCCACGCCCCCGTAGAGCATGTACTTGCGGCGCCTGTCCGTCGGCTCCCGGGCCACGTCCATGCGGGACTGGGCCACGGCCGACGGTCGGTCGCGCGGGTCGCGGCGAGGTCCGGGCGAGGGCCCGTCCTCGGCCAGACGGGGCCCCATCCGGGCCCCGTCCCCGTCGCCGGGAGCATCGACCTGGCGCGACTCCCTCTCGGCGCCGGGGAGGACCCGGGCGGCCGCGCCCAGGAGCTCTCGGAGCGACTTCACGAGCGGGCGGCCCGGGCGGTGGTGGCGGGGCGGAATGTCGGTGGCATCGCGGCTCGGCCGTCCCGTCGGTTCGAGGGTTCCGGTACGGGATCCGCCCGGCGGGCGCACCCCGGGCGCTCCCCGCTCCAACGGCAACGGGCGTACCGCGCGCCCGTGTTGTATCAAGTGGTTGTCGTGGAGTGTCTTAGGCGCCTACAGGAGCGTCCGCCACGCCCCCGCGGGTGTCCGGACGTGGGATCGAGTGTCCGGAATCGGACACTCCGGCCGCGCGGGCTCGCGGGGCGCCGGGACCCGCCCCCCACGGGCCTTCCGAACACCCTCTCGAGCTCGAGTTCAAGAGGGTCTCGGGGGGCGTGCCCGTCCCGCTCGCTCACCCGCCGGGCACGGACCCCTTCAGCGCCTCCCACCGGGCCACGAGCCCGTCCAGGTCCTCCCGGTAGCTGTCGAGCACGTCCCGCAGGCCGGCGGCCGGCGCGGCGTCGGCGCCCTGAACGCGGCCGGCCAGGCTGGACAGGACCCCCGCCACCGAGCGCAGGCTCGGAGCGCCGGCTCCCGTGTCGCCGCCGCCCTCGGCCAGCGCGCGCAGTGAGTCGGCCGTCGAGCCCGGGAGGCCGCCGCGGTCCAGGGCCGCCTCGACCTCGCGGTAGGCGCCGACGGCCCGGGCCAGCGCGCTGTCGATCGCGAGCGCGAGGTCCAGCTGCTCGGCCAGGGCCTCCCGGGAGACCTCGACCCGCGGGTCGGCTTTCACGACCAGCGTGTCGGTCGAGGTCACGCCCCCGGCCGAGAGCGTGACCGTGTAGCGCCCGGGGAGGACGAGCGGCCCCTCCGGCTCGACCGGCTCGCCCTCGCGCCACACGGCCGAGATCGAGTAGGAATAGCCGAGCGACGGCGGCCGGGGATAGCGGAGGTCCCAGACGAAGCGGTGCATGCCGGCGCCCGCCGACGGGGGCCTGCCGCCGTAGGGCGTCCCGCCCGCCGGGCGCTCGCCGTCCGGCCCGAGCCACGCTTCCTCGAAGTAGCGGTCGGCTTCCAGCCGCTCCGCCGAGTCCTCGCTGGAGAAGCGCCGCACGTCCTTCCCGGCCGCATCCCGGATCGTGAGGGTCACCGCGCCGCCCGCCGCCGAGGGCAGCCAGTAGTCGAGCACCGCCCCGGCCGGCGGGTTCTGCCCGAGAGGCGTGGAGGGCGGCCACGGGGTGTCGCGGTTCTCGTCGTGGCGGACCCGGAGGGCGGGTCGCGGCGGGAACAGGGCGGGCTTCCCTCCCGCCACCACGTCGGCCGCGTGCCGGAGGGGGGAGAGGTCGTCCAGCACCCAGATCCCCCGCCCCTGGGTGGCCGCGATCAGGTCCCCGTGGTGGACCAGGAGGTCGCGGTACCAGGTGGTCGGGAGCTCTCCGGAGAGCGGCTTCCAGCTCGCTCCGTCGTCGAGCGACACGTACACGCTCCGGTCCGTGCCGGCGTACAGGAGGCGCGGCTTCTCGGGGTCGGCCCGCACCACGGTCGTGTACTCGTCCGGCGGGATCCCAGCGTCGATCCGGCTCCAGCTCCGCCCGCCGTCCTCGGTCTTCAGGAGCATCGGCTCGAAGCGGTCGATGCGGTGGAGGTCGACCGCCACGTACGCCTCCGCGCCGTCGGATGGAGAGAACGCGATGGCGTTCACGCGGCCCCACGCGGGGATCTGCTCCGGCGTCACGTCCTGCCAGTGCGCGGCGCCGTCGCGGGTGACCTTCACCCGCCCGTCGTCCGTCCCCACCCAGATCGTCCCCGCCGAGCGCGGCGAGGGCGCGATCGTGTAGATGACGCCGAAGCCGCACTTCACGGCGGTGGCGAGGTCCGGGTCGCGGCACGCGTCGGCGGACGGCGCGTCCTTCCCGGCCGCCTTTCCGCTCAGGTCCGGGCTCACCACGTCCCACCGGTTCCCGTCGTCGGTCGAGCGGAAGAGGACCTGCGAGCCGAAGTACATGGCGTGGTCCACCGGCGAGAACTCGAGCGGGCTGATCCACGTGTAGCGGTACTTCACGCCCGTGGGCCGCGCACCGTAGGTGGATACCGGCCACGGGGAGACCTCGGCCACCTGCCGGGTGGCCTCGTCGAAGCGGGAGACGTGCCCGCCGAGCCCGCTCCCGAACACGACGTCGGCGTCGCCCGGCTTCGGGACCATGTAGTCGCGCTCGTCGCCTCCCACCGGGTGCCAGTCCCTGAGCTCGATGACTCCGTAGGGTCCGCGGCTCAGGATCCCGACGGTCCCGTTGTCCTGCTGCCCGCTGTAGATCCGGTAAGGGAAGCGGTCGTCGGCGGCCAGGTGGTAGAACTGGCCGGTGGGCTGGTTGTACCAGCTCGACCAGCTCGCGCCGCCGTTCACGGTGACCGCGGCGCCCTGGTCGGCGCCGGTGATCATGTGGTCCGGCGCGTCGGGGTCGATCCACAGGAAGTGGTAGTCGTCCCCCCCCGGCGAGCCCTTCACGATCGTGAAGTGCTCTCCGCCATCGGTCGAGCGGTGGATCGAGCGGCCCATGACGTACACGACGTTCGGGTCGTCCGGGGCCGGGGTGACGCGGCCGAAGTAGTCGTTCGCGAGCTCGGGGTCGTCGTTCACGAGCTTCCAGCTCCGGCCGCCGTCATCCGAGCGGTAGAAGCCGCTGCCGCCGCCGGGGGCGACGACCGTCGCGTACACACGCTGTCCGCCGCTCCCGCGGGCGACGCCGAGGCCGATCCGGTCCAGCGGTCCGTCCGGCAGCCCCTCGCCCGGAAGGCGCGTCCAGGTCTCCCCGCCGTCGTCGCTCCGATAGATCCCGGAGCCCGGGCCCGCCTGCGGCATGAAGTAGTCCAGCCACGGGTGGAGGCGCATCTGCCAGGCAGCCGCGAGCACCACGTCGGGGCGCTCCGGGTCGCGGGCCAGGTCCACGACGCCCGTGCTCTCGTCGATCGAGAGAACGTGCTTCCAGCTCCGGCCGCCGTCCTCGGTGAGGTAGATCCCCCGCTCGGGATCGGGCCCGAACTCGTGACCGAGGGCGCCGACGAGCACGCGGTCCGCGTCCTTCGGATCGACGAGGATGGAGCCGATGTGGCGGGTGGCCCGAAGGCCGACGTTCGTCCACGTCGCTCCCCCGTCCGTGGAGCGGTACACGCCGTCTCCGGCCATGGCGTCGTAGCGGACCGTGGGCTGTCCCGTGCCCGCGTAGATGATGCTCGGGTTCGACGGCGCGACGGCCAGGGCGCCGATCGAGGCCGACCGCTGGTGCTGCATGAGCCCGTGCCACGTGCGGCCCGCGTCGTCGGTCTTCCACACGCCACCGCCGGCGGAGCCGAAGTAGAAGGTGTTCGGCTTCCCGGGGACGCCCGCCGCCACCGTGGCCCAGCCGGCCCGGTAGGGACCGACCAGCCGCCAGCGCATGTCCGCGTAGGCCGCCCGCGGGACGGTGTCTGATCTGGCCGCCGCGGGTGCCGGCGGGGCGGACGCCGGCGCGGCGGGCGACAGGGAGACGAGGGCGGCGAGCAGCGTGGCCGGAACGGTCATGGGCGGGGCTCCTTCTGAGCTCGTGGGGAGGGTTCGGATGGGGCGGAGTTCGCCGGGAGGCCCGCCTTCCGGAGGCGGGCGTCGAGGTCGGCGACCCCGGTGCGGCGGAGCTCCTCCCAGCGGCGGGCGGCCGCGCCGAGCTGCGCGGACAGCCGCTCCCACGCGGCGCGGGTCTGGGCCGGAGGCTCGCGGTCGGCGCTCTGCACGGCCTCCTCCAGGGACGAGAGGCCGTCCGGAAGGGAGGCCGCGACGGAGTCGATCCGGGAGCGGAGGCCGCGGACGTCGCCGAGGAGCCCGGAGGGGAGGCCCTTCCTCTCCTCGAGCGCGGCCAGCCGCTTCGAGAGCCCGGAGACCGCGTCCGCGATCCCGACCCTCTCGGAGACGGCGCCGCGGATGGCCAGGGCCAGCTCCAGCTGTTCCGCGAGGGCGCCGGCGGGGACGTCCACCCGCGGGTCCATCGCGAGCTCGAGGGGACGCTCGAGCGTCCGCCCGCCCACCGTGAGCCGCACCCGGTAGGTCCCCGGCAGGGCCAGCGGCCCCCGGGGCTCCATCACCGTCCCCTTCCCGGCGATGGCGGAGATGGAGTAGTCGCGCGCGGCGACCGGCGGCGGGGCCCACCTGAGGTCCCACACGAAGCGGTGGTGGCCGGGCCCCGTGCCCGGGATCTCGCTCCTCGGGAGCCAGCTCGCGGCGAAGTAGGTGGGCGCGGGCGGCGTGAACGGGCGCTCCCGGCTCGAATAGCTCCGCACCGTGTCCCCGGACGCGTCCAGGATGTCGATCCGCACCGGGCCCTCGCTCCCGGCCGGGATCCAGTAGTCGAGGATCGCGCCCGGCGGCGGGTTCTCGCCCTGCGGCTCCTCCGGCGGGAGCGGCGTGTCGTGGTACTCGGTCCCGCGCAGCCGCCAGGCCGGCGACGGCCGGTAGAGCCAGGGCTCCGGGCCGGCCGTCTCCGGGCCCGCCTGCCGGAGGACCGACAGGTCGTCCAGGACCCAGAAGGAGCGGCCGTGGGTGGCGGCCACCAGGTCGCCGTGGGCCACGGCCAGGTCGCGGACCGACACGGTGGGCAGGTCGAGCTGCAGGGAGCTCCAGTGCCCGCCGTCGTCGAAAGAGACGTACGGACCCCGCTCGGTCCCGGCGTACAGGAGCCCGCGCCGCACCGGATCCGCGCGCACGGCCCGAACGAACGCCCCGTCGGGGATCCCGGAGTCGATCCGGGTCCAGGTCGCCCCCAGGTCCCGGGTCCGGTAGATGTAGGGCGAGGCGTCGTCCAGCCGGTGGCGGTCGACCGCGGCGTAGGCGGCCCCGGAGTCGAAGGGCGAGGCCTCGAGCAGGCTCACCTTGCTCCACGGCGTCAGCGCGGGCGGCGTCACGTCCCGCCAGCTCTCCCCGCCGTCGGTCGTGACCCGGATGCGCCCGTCGTCCGTCCCGGCCCACACGATCCCCTCGCGCACCGGCGACGGCGCCACCGAGTAGATGACCCCGTGGCCCCGAGCCGAAGCGTTCTCGACCGAGAGGGGACCCCGGCCCGTGTCCGCGGGCGACCCCGCCGCGGCCGCCGATCCCGTGAGGTCGGGGCTCGCCTCCTCCCAGTGAAGCCCGCCGTCCCGGGTCCGGAGCAGCACCTGCGAGCCCAGGTACAGCGTCCGGGGGTCGAGCGGGTCGAACACGATGGGCGAGGTCCACGTGAACCGGTACCGCCGCTCGGGGAAGGGCGTCGAGAAGGAGGCGGCCGGGTCCGGGGAGATGGTCTGCGTCTGGCCCGTCCTCCGGTCCCACCGGTACGCGGCGCCGTACACGTCGCCCCCGAACACGACGTCCGGGTCGAGCGGGTCGGGGACGATGTAGCCGGCCTCGCCCGCGCCGGGCGGGATCCACTCCCGGAACGTGATCTCGCCGTAGTCGCTCCGGCTGGAGATCGCCACGCTGCCCGCGTCCTGCTGCGCCCCGTAGATGCGGTAGGGGAAGTGGTCGTCGACCGCCACGTGGTAAAACTGCGCGGTGGGCTGGTTGTACCAGCTGCTCCACGTCCGGCCACCGTCCAGGCTGAGGGTGGCGCCCTGGTCCACCCCCGAGATCATGCGGTCCGGCTCGGACGGGTCGATCCACAGGTCGTGGTAGTCGTCTCCGCCCGGCGACCCCTTGATCGAGACGAACGTCCGTCCCCCGTCGGAGGACCGGTACAGCCCCACCTTCGGGAGGTAGACGACGTCCGGGTCGGTCGGGTCCACGAGCACGCGGCCGAAGTACCAGCCCCGGGTCGTGATCCGGGGGTCGTCGCTCACCAGCCGCCACGTGGAGCCGCCGTCGTCGGAGCGGTACAGGCCGCCCCCCGCCGCCGCGTCCACGATCGCGTACACGCGCCGGCCGCCGGGGGCCACGGCGACCCCGATGCGCCCGAGCTCGCCCGCCGGGAAGCCGCCGCCCGTGACCCGGCTCCAGCTCTTCCCCCCATCGGTCGAGCGGTAGAGGCCGCTCCCCTCGCCCGGGACGGGCGGGTACTGGCTCCAGGGCGGGCGGTGCATGGCCCACAGGGAGGCCCACACGACATCCGGGTCCGAGGGGTCGCGCGCCAGGTCGATGGCCCCGGCCCCGGGCCCCCGGTACAGGACCTTCGACCAGGTCTTCCCGCCGTCCGCGGTCCTGTAGACGCCGCGCTCGGGGTTGGGCCCGTAGGCATGGCCCATCGCCGCCACCAGCGCGACGTCGGGGTCGCGCGGGTCGACCAGGATCTTCCCGATGTGGCGGGTGTCCTCGAGCCCGAGGTGCGTCCAGTGCTCCCCTCCGTCCGTCGAGCGATAGACGCCGTCCCCGCGGGTGATGTCCGAGCGCATGTCGGCCTCGCCGGTCCCGACCCAGATCACGCTCGTGTCCGAGGGCGCGACCGCGAGGGCGCCGATCGAGAGGCTCACCCGGCCGTCGGAGATCGGCTCCCACGTGAGCCCCGCGTTGGTGGTTCTCCACACCCCGCCGTCCACGGCGCCGAAGTAGAACGTGCGGGGGTTCCCCCGGAGGCCCGACACCGCCAGCACGCGCCCGGCCCGGAAGGGTCCCACCAGGCGCCAGCGCATGGAGGCCCAGGCGGCGGGAGGGACGGTGTCGCGATGAGGGGCGGCGGGAGAGGGCGGCCCGGCGGGGAGGTCGGGTGGCGCGACGAGGGAGGTCGCGGCGATCGCGCCCAGCGCGGCCGCCGGGACGAGCCCGGTCCTCCACCGGATTCGGACGTGCATGGTGCGACTCCGCTTCTGTGGTGGCCCCCTGGCTGCGGGGGCCGGCAAGATGCGCGGAGCGGCCCGGCGCCGACAAGCGTCCGGCCGCCGCCTGTACGACGGTGGGCCCCGAGGCGAGATTGGTCGCGGGCGAGGTGCGGCGGTGGGCCCGGCGAGCGGGATGGACGACTGGCGAGGAGGCCCGATGAGGAGCATGCCGGGGACGGAGATGGCGCGGAGACGCGGCGCGGCGGCGGCGGTCGTGGCGGTCGCGGCCCTCGCGCTCGTCGGCTGCGGCGGCCGGGGCGCGGGGACCGGGGGCGGATGGGCGAAGGAGGACCTCACCCCCCGCGAGGGCTACGTGCACGTCCCCGGCGGGCGGCTGTGGTACCGGATCGTGGGGACGGGGAAAGGAACGCCCCTCCTCACGCTGCACGGCGGCCCCGGCGCGCCGCACTACTACCTGAAGCCGCTGGCCGGCGTAGGCGCCGACCGGCCGGTCATCTTCTTCGACCAGCTCGGCGCGGGACGCTCGGATCACGTCACCGACACGACCCTGTTCACGATTCCTAAATACGTCGAGCGGCTGGACAGCCTGCGCCACCGCCTGGGGCTCCGGGAGGTCCACCTGTACGGACAGTCGTGGGGGACGATCCTGGGGACCGAGTACGTGCTGGCACACCCGGAGGGGGTCGAGAGCCTCGTTCTCTCGAGCCCGGCCCTGGACATCCCGGCCTGGTCGGCGGACGCGGACACCATGGTCGCGGCCCTGCCGGACTCGCTGCGGCGGGCCATCCGGGAGGGCGAGCGCACGCGGGCGTTCGACTCGCCGGCCTACCGGGCGGCCACCGAGGCCTACTACCTCCGGCACCTGGCGCGGAAGACGCCGTGGTCGGCCGACATCGACAGCGCGTTCGCGCAGCTCGACACCGTCCAGTACTACCTGCTGAACGGGCACAGCGAGTTCACGATGGACGGACGGCTGCGCGACTACGACATCACCGGCAGGCTGAAGGAGCTCCACCTCCCGGTCCTCTACATGACCGGCGAGTACGACGAGGCCCGGGTGCCCACCGTGCGCCGGTTCGCGGCCCTGACCCCGAACGCGGTCCTGTCCATCACGCCCGAGGCCGGCCACCTCACCATGCAGGACGATTCGGCCCACGACGTCTCCACGATCCGCGCGTTCCTGCAGGGGGTGGATGCCGGGCGGGCCGGGGGCCCGGACGCGGCGGGCGCTCCCTCGGACGCGGCGGGTGCTTCCTCGGGCTCGAGCGGGAGAGCCGCCGCCGTCGGCCGCTGGACCATCCCCGACACGTCGGCGTGCGAGGGCGTCACCTTCGCCTGGAGCCTGCCGCGGGACCGGGCCCGGGAGCTGACCGGCGGCGATCTCGAGCCCGTCCGGGCCGCGGGGGGCGCGACCCCGGTCTCGGTGTTCGCCGTCGCGTGTCCCGGCGGGACGGTGGACGGCCGGCCCACGGGAGCCTCCTCCCTCGCCGCCCTCATCGTCCCGGTGGAGGCTCCGCCCGACTCGGCCGGGACGCCCGCCGCGGAGGGCACGGCCGCCGTCCCCGACGTCATCGCCGCGGTCGGAAGCCCGGTGGCGGCGCTGCTCGCGCGGAGCGGCTTCCGCGTCACGGACGGCACGGTCGAGGTCGGGAGCGAGGCGGGCGCGAACGGCCGGCGGGTCACGGTGACGATCACCACGGGCGAGGGGCGGGTCGAGGGCTCGGCGCGGATCGGGGCGGAGCAGGGACGGGACGTCTCGCAGCGCTCTGCGCTCCTGGGTCCCCCGCTCCCCGGGGCGGGAAGCGGGGCGAGCGCGGCCCCGTCCTTCGCGGGCCGCGAGGGCAGCGTCCGGAGGATGGCCACGTCCGCGGACGTCTCCGCCGATGGCGCGACCTGGCTGGGCCGCCTGGGCGTCGCGGGTCCGCCGTCGACCGCCTGGGTGGACGGGAGCTTCACCTGGGACTTCGTCTTCCGCCGCCCCTGAGTCCGGGGCGCGCATCAGCGGCGCGCCTCCCTCCCTGCGCCTCCTCTCCCTGTGGCGCGGGCGCCGCACCAGGGCCCGTCCCGGCGCCCCCGCGCCCCGCTCTCCGGCCCCACGTTCCCGCTGATCGCGATGGCCGGGAACCTGCAAGAGTGATCTCGAAACGGCGCGAGACACGCGGCCGGATCGAAGCACCTTTCTGGAGGAGTACGATGGGCGAGCTCGTGCGGTGGTTCTCGGAGGTCGGAGCGGACGACGTCGACAGCGTGGGCGGCAAGGTCGCCTCGCTGGGCGAGATGATCGGCACCCTGGCCGAGCGTGGGATCCGGGTCCCGGACGGGTTCGCGGTCACGGCCGACGCATACCGGCACTTCCTCGAGGCCAACGACCTGGACGAGCGGATCGCGAGCTTCCTGTCCGATTGGAAGGACGGGAAGCATTCGCTGTCGCACACGGGCGAGTCGATCCGCTCGCTGATGATCTCGGCCGAGATCCCCGACGACCTCTCCCGGGCCATCCTCGAGGCGTACAGGGAGCTGGGGCGGCGGTTCGAGACCGAGGACGTGGACGTGGCGGTCCGCTCCAGCGCCACGGCCGAGGACATGCCCGACGCCAGCTTCGCCGGCGAGCACGAGACCTTCCTGAACGTCTCGGGCGAGGAGCACATCCTCGAGTCCACGCGCTCCTGCTTCGCCTCCCTGTTC